>OIWS01000577.1_pt1 | contig 46234 bp, 47 predicted proteins | sample 1587611 | NCBI WGS metagenome assembly OIWS01 (sample SAMEA3888919, study PRJEB22519) | human gut metagenome | biome: human gut; feature: human-associated habitat; material: faeces | place: Denmark | collected 2010 | reverse complement strand
CCGTAGCCGCCGACGGCGCTCAGCGCGAAGGTGGCGAGAATGGAGCCAACGTAGGACTCGTACAGGTCAGCGCCCATACCGGCAACGTCGCCGACGTTGTCGCCGACGTTATCGGCGATGACGGCGGGGTTGCGCGGGTCGTCCTCGGGGATGCCGGCCTCGACCTTGCCGACGAGGTCGGCGCCGACGTCGGCTGCCTTGGTATAGATGCCGCCGCCGACGCGCGCGAAGAGCGCGATGGAGGAAGCGCCGAGGGAGAAGCCGAAGAGGATGTCATAGCGGCCGGTGAGGATGTAGATAAGGCTACATCCGAGAAGGCCGAGACCGACGACGCACATGCCCATGACAGAGCCGCCGGAGAAAGCGACGGAGAGGGCGCGGTTCATGCCGTGCTCGAGGGCGGCGTTCGCGGTGCGGACATTGGCCTTGGTGGCGACGCGCATGCCGAAGAAGCCAGCGAGGATAGAGCAGCCGGCGCCCGCAACAAAGCACAGCGCTGTGGCAAGATTAATGAAAACGGCGATCAGGATAAACAGGACAAGAATAAAAACAGCCAGAATCTTATATTCTGACTTCAAAAAAGCGCTTGCGCCCTCAGCGATCGCGCTCGATATTTCCTGCATACGGCTGCTGCCGGGTGCCATTTTTGAGACATAGTTCGCCTTATACGCCGCGAATGCGAGAGCCGCTATCGCGAGCAGAGGCACAAGGTAGATCAATACATGCATGGGGAAGAGTCCTCCAATCTTTTTCATTTTTGCCCGGCAGCCGTACTGAAAATGACAGCTCCGTGTGTTTGTGTATTTTAGACTATAAACGGCCAAATGGCAACACTGAAACGGAGGAAAATAATGCAAAATGACGAAGTTCATAGGAAACTCCAAATTGTGGGAAGAGTTGTTAAGACTTATGTACAAAATCCACAAAAAATCCGGGCGAAATCAGATCGAGAACGTTAAAAAATAAACGTGAAATGAATAAAACCCATGAAGAGTTCTTTGGTAAACCGGTTTACACAAATAATGTGTATTTTTTTAGCGAAAATATGACTGGGATAATGCACAAAAAACTGAGAGCAAAAGACGACAGAGAGCGCGGAAGCATTGAGATATCATGCCTTTGCATCGACCAAAGCCGCTATTGACGCAGACTAAACAAAGGTTGTGTTTTCGGAGGAATGACGGTATACTTAAATTTACCAAAGACGTAAAAATTTTGTGCTGAGGAGGCGGACATGAAGGACATGGAACTGAGCAGGGACGAACTGAAATATCTCAGGCTTTTATCCAGAACCTATCCGACCATTCAGGCGGTCAGCACGGAGATAATCAACCTCCGGGCGATACTTAACCTACCGAAAGGAACGGAGCACTTCATAAGCGATATCCACGGGGAGTACGAGGGCTTCAGGCATATCCTGCACAACGCCTCGGGCTCGGTGCGCCGCAAGATAGATCAGGCGCTCGGGGACTTCGTGTCCTCAAGCGACAGGGATAATCTCGCGACACTGATATATTATCCGGAGCTGAAGCTGCAGGAGATAAAGGAGACCGGAAAGGCGACGCGCGAGTGGTACACCATAACGCTGCGGCAGCTCGTATCCGTGTGCAAGATAACGACATCGAAATACACGCAGTCAAAGGTCAGGAAGATGCTGCCGAAGGACTTCGAGTACGTCATAACAGAGCTTATGACCACCGGCAGCAAGGACTTCAACAAAGAGGAATATTACAGCCAGATCATAGACTCGATCATAGACATAGGCAGAGCCGACAAGTTCATCGTTGCGCTGTGCAACCTTGTGCAGAACTCGGTCATCGATAAGCTGCACATCGTCGGCGATATATTCGACCGCGGCGACAGCCCGCATCTGGTGATAGACGAGCTGGAGAAGCAGCGCTATGTCGACATCCAGTGGGGCAACCACGACATTCTCTGGATGGGGGCCGCGGCGGGGAACCGCAGCTGCATCGCGAACGCCGTGCGCATCTGCCTGCGCTACAACAACTACGACTTCCTTGAGGACGGCTACGGGATAAACATCAGGCCGCTGGCGATGTTTGCCATGCGCGTCTATGAGGACGATCCCTGCGAATGCTTCGCGCCGAAGCGCTCGAACCCGGACGCTTATGAGGATCACAGCGACGCGGTAATAGCGAAGATGCACAAGGCGATAAGCATCATACAGTTCAAGCTTGAGGGGCAGGATATCCTTGCGCATCCGGAATACGAGATGGAGGATCGGCTGCTGCTCGACAAGCTCGACCTTGAACGCGGTGCGCTCAGGATCGGCGGGCAGGAGTATCCGCTCAAGGACACGAACTTCCCGACGATCGATCCCACGTCTCCCTACGCGCTCAGCCCGGAGGAGGCAAAGGTCATAGAGGGGCTCGTCAGCTCCTTCGTCAACTGCGAGAAGCTCCAGCGGCACATTGAGTTCATATACAAGAAAGGCTCGATGTATAAGTATTACAATAACTGCCTGATGTTCCACGGCTGCATACCGATGGAACCGGACGGCAGCTTCACGACGCTGAACGTCTATGGGGACATATGCTCGGGCAAGTCGCTGTTCGACTGCTGCGAGCGCCTTGCCCGTCAGGGACGCTACGGCGGGGAGGGCTCGGAGGAGCGGCGGCGCGGCTGCGACTTCATGTGGTACCTCTGGTGCGGGGCAAAGTCGCCGCTGTTCGGAAAGGATAAGATGGCGACCTTCGAGCGCTATTTCCTCGACGATAAGCAGACGCACAAGGAGGTCTCCGACGCATACTTCAAGCTGGCCTATACCCGCGAGATGGCCGACAGGATACTCGAAGAGTTCGAGATAACGGATAAGGACGCCGTCATCGTGAACGGGCACATCCCGGTCAAGATAAAGAAAGGCGAGAGCCCGATAAAGGTGGACGGGAAGCTGCTGATCATCGACGGCGGACTGTCTAAGGCGTACCAATCCGTCACCGGCATCGCGGGCTATACGCTGGTCTCAAATTCGCACCAGATGTATCTTTCCGAACATGAGCCCTTTACATCACTGCAGGAGTCGATATATAATAACCTCGACATGCATTCGCGGATGATACCGGTCAAGACCTACCCCAACCGCGTCAAGATCGCCGATACGGACGACGGCTGCGAGATCGCAGCGCAGATAGCGGAGCTCGAAAAGCTGCTGGAGGCCTACCGCACCGGCGCAATCAAGCATGGAAAAGCCTGATCAACGGAGGAAAGCCTATGCCAAAGCTCAACGTATGCCTGATAAACGATTCGTTTCCGCCGGAGATAGACGGGGTGGCGAACGCCGTCACGAACTACGCGCAGATAATCACGGAGAAATTCGGCAGCGCCGTGGTCGTCACGCCCGATAACCCGGAGGCGGACGACTCGGTCTATCCCTTCCCGGTGGTGCGCTATCCGAGCGTTGACATGACGAAGCTTGTGGGCTACAGAGCGGGCTTCCCGTTCTCGGCGGCGGTGCAGAAAACCCTTGAGGCCGGGAACTTTGACATTATCCACAGCCACTGCCCGATAACCTCGACGATGCTCGCGCGCTCGCTGCGGGACAGAATAAAGGTCCCGGTGGTGATGACCTACCACACGAAGTTCGACATAGACATCGCAAACGCCATACGCGGCAAGCTCCTGCAGGAGGAGGCCAAGGCGCTGCTCGCGGCGAACATCTCCGCCTGCGACGAGGTGTGGACAGTGAGCCGCGGCGCGGGCGAGAACCTGCGCGCCATCGGCTATGAGGGCGATTACATCGTCATGCCGAACGGTGTGGACTTCCCGCAGGGGAGAGTAGAAGATGCGCTCATTGCGCAGGTGACCGAGGGCTACGACCTGCCGGAGAATGTGCCGGTGTTCCTGTTCGTCGGCAGGATGATGTGGTACAAGGGAATAAGGATAATCCTTGAGGGTCTTGCGAAGCTGCGCGAGAGCGGGCAGGATTTCCGCATGGTATTTGTCGGCGGCGGCAACGACAAGGATGAGATCGTCGCGCTGACGGAGAAGCTTGGGCTGAGCGACAGGGTGTTCTTCTCACCGCCGATCCACGACCGCAACCTCATCCGTGCGTGGTACTGCCGTGCGGACATGTTCCTGTTCCCGTCGACCTTTGACACGAACGGCCTTGTCGTGCGCGAGGCCGCGGCATGCGCACTGGGCAGCGTGCTCGTCGCGGGAAGCTGCGCGGCGGAGGATGTGACGGATAACGTCAGCGGCGTGCTGATAGAAGAGAATGCCGACAGCATGGCGGCAAAGCTCGAAGAGCTGTGCCGGGAGCCGGAGGCGATGAAGCGCATCGGAGAGGCGGCGCAGCGGGATATCTACATCTCATGGGAGGACGCGATCGGCCACGCATGGGAGCGCTACGCGGTGGTCATAGACAATTACCGCGCCGGGAAGTACCCGGAGCACGAGGGAATGTCGGACGAGTTTTTCCACAACATTGCAAAGACCATGGACGCATACAACCGCAGCCGCGAGAAGCAGCAGGCGCGTGTAAACGAGCTGCGCCGCGGGTATGCGGAGATAAAGGGCGAGCTGACAGGGGAGCAGGAGAAGCTGAAGGAGAACCTGCTTGCCGGTCAGGCGAAGATCAAGGACGAGCTGGCACAATTCATGGAGCGCTTCATGTAACGCAATAGACAAAACAGGACAGCGCCCGCGGATAGAATTTCCGCGGGCGCTGTCCATTATTCTCCCTTATACTTCCGGCGGGTGGCAAGGCCGCCGCGGATATGCCGCTCGGCCTTGTTTATATCCAAGAGCAGACGCACCTGTTTATAAAGCCCCGGATTGACCCGCGGAAGCCGCTCTGTCAGATCCTTATGTACTGTGGATTTACTGATCCCGAAGCGCTTGGCGGCGGAGCGGACGGTGGCCCGGTTGTCTATGATGAACACCGCCAGGTCACAGGCGCGCTGCTCGATATTTGTGTACATATGCACCACTCCCCATGCTTTCGTATTTGATGTATATGTGAAAGCATGGGGAGATATGAGAGAGCGCGGGTAAGGCGGTGCTGGGCGGTCTTAGCCTGTTATGGCATCAATTCTGCGCGCCGGCTCCGAGGACGGCTTTTATTATGTCCATAGCTTCGTCGAGCAGCGCCTCGGTGTGCGTCGCCATGTAGCTCGTGCGCAGCAGGCACTCTGTAGGCTCCGTTGCCGGGGGGAGGACGGGGTTAACATACACGCCGGCTTCATACAGCTCCTTTGCCTTTCTCAGCGTGTTTTCCGCCTGATAGGTGTATATCGGGATTATCGGCGTGAGCGATTCGCGGATGTGCAGACCGCGCTCCTTCAGCCCTTTTCTCGCATAGCTCGAGAGCGCGAGAAGACGCTCAGGCAGCTCCGGGTGCGCCTCGATATACCGCAGGGCGGCCAGCGCTGTCGCGCAGGCGCTGGGCGGAATGGAGGCGGAGAAAATGAAGGGTCTGGAATTGTGGCGCACATAGTCGCACACCAATTCGCTCGCGGCCATATAGCCGCCGAGGCTGGCAAGAGACTTTGAGAATGTGCCCATGATTATATCTACCTCGTCGTCAAGGCCGAAATAGCTTGCGGTGCCGCGGCCGCCCTCGCCGATAACGCCGAGGCCGTGCGCGTCGTCCACCATCACCCTTGCGCCGTACTTCTTAGCGAGGTCGACGATCTCCGGAAGCTTGGCGATGTCGCCGCCCATGGAGAACACGCCGTCCGTCACGATCAGCACGCCGCTCTGCTCCGGTACGCGCTGGAGCTGGGCTTCAAGGTCGGCCATGTCCGCGTGCTTATAGCGCAGCATTTTCCCGTAGGACAGCTTGCATCCGTCATATATGCTGGCGTGGTTCTCGCGGTCGCATATCACGTAATCGTTCCGCCCGACTATGGCGCTGATTATGCCGAGGTTTGACTGAAAGCCGGTCGAGAATGTGACTGCGCCCTCCTTGTGGACAAAGCTCGCCAGCTCCGCTTCAAGCTCAAGGTGCATTTCAAGCGTGCCGTTGAGAAAGCGGGAGCCTGAGCAGCCTGTGCCATACCGCTCAAACGCCTTTATGCCGGCCTCCACGACCTCGGGCTGAGTCGTCAGCCCGAGGTAATTGTTCGAGCCGAGCATTATGCGCCGCTTGCCCTCCATGATGACCTCGACGTCCTGACGCGATTCCAGCGCATGGAAATAGGGATATATGCCTTTTTCCCTGTAATCTTTTGCAAGGGTAAAGTTTTCGCATTTTGTGAAAATATCCATCGTTTGCAGCTCCTTTACTAACTTCAAAAATTTTGATTAAAAAATTTGAACTAATATCTGCATGATAACCGAATGCCGCAAACTTGTCAATATGGTTTGTGCGATTTGTGTTCAGCATCTGTTGAATACGGTTTCGATACGGAGATTGCCGAAATTTATACAATCACACTCGGATTGTAGTGCGTCTGCATCCCCCCGGGGGGCTTAAAATCTGTGCGGCAATCATGTATACTCAATGACAGTAAGCATGAAGCGCTCATGAACTGTATGCGGAGCGGAGGCCGATCACCTCCGCTCCACTCAGATACAACGGAGGAAAGAACAGATGTACAAAAAAATAACTGCGATAATACTCGCGCTTGCGGCGCTGCTGTCGCTCGCTGCCTGCGGGAGCTCCACTGCACCTGAGCAGAGCGCTGCGCCCGCGCAGGAGAATACTGCACAGGAAAACGCCGCGCAGGAAATGCGCATTGTGACCGATACATGGGGACGCAAGGTCGAGATACCCTATACCGTCGAGAGCATAATCTGCCTTGGCTCGGGTGCGCCGCGCATGGCAGCATACCTTGACGTCGTGGACATGATGGTCGGGGTCGAGGATCACGACAAGGAGGCCTATAACATTCTCCGCGACTATAACCCCGTTTACCGCGACGAGATAAAGGATCTGCCCGCGGTCGGTTCGGGCGGCGGCAGCGGTGCGAACAACGGCTACGCCGAGGAGATAATCACGGTCGCGCCTGACGTCATACTTGCGGGCTTCTCTGCCGAGGCGGCGGATGAGCTTTACGGCCAGACCGGTATACCCGTCGTGTGCGTGCGCTACCTCAGCCGCAACTTTGTGGACGAGAGCTTCTACGACGCGATGCGCGTTTTTGCCGAGGTCGTCGGGGCACAGGAGCGCTGCGAGTCCGTGCTCTCTTTCATTGATGAGTGCAAGCAGGACCTCAATGACCGCACGAAGGATATCCCGGATTCCGATAAGCAGAAAGTCTATACCGGCGCTGTTACGTTCTCCGGCCGCCACGGCTTCGGCGGCACCTATGCGCACTTCGGGCCGTTCATGGGCGTGAACGCGCTCAACGTTGCCGATGAGGCGGCGGACCAGAACTACTATGAGGTAGACCTCGAGAAGGTCATCGAATGGGATCCCGATATAATCTTCCTTGATCCGGGCAACATGGATCTTGTGAACGACGAATATAACACTAACCCCGGCTTCTTTGACGCGCTGCGCGCGGTGAAGGAGGGACAGGTCTACACTATGCCCTCCTTCAATAACTGCGGGACGAACATCACCTACGCGCTTATGGATGCCTACTACGCCGGAATAGTGCTCTATCCCGAGCAGTTTGCTGATGTGACGATGCCGGAGATCGGCGGGAAGATACTCTCTTTCATGCTCGGTAAGGACACCTTCGCCGAAATGGAAGCGGGCGGTCTTTACTACGGAGAATTGACGATCGGAGAATAAACAGAGATGAGGAAGAAAAGCCTTGAGACGCTCAATAATGACTACGGGCGCTACATATGGAGAAAGTGGCTCGTGCTGCTTGTGCTGCTCGCCATTACTGCCGCATCCGGGCTTTTCTCGCTTATCGCGGGTTCTGCGGGGCTGTCGGTGAAGGAGGTCGTCCTCGCGATAGCGCACCGCGGTGACCTCAGGACGGAGACGATAATCTGGAACGTGCGTATGCCGAAGCTCGCTACCGCCGCTGCGGTGGGAGCGGCGCTTGCATTGAGCGGCTGCATCATGCAGAACGTGCTGCGAAACCCGCTTGCCTCGTCGTCTACGCTGGGTGTGTCCCAGGGCGCGTCCTTTGGTGCGGCAGTGGCGATAGTGTATTTCGGCGCGGGGATACAGGTCAACGCCGGGGGGACGTCCTCTGCGCTGACCGTGACAAATCCCGCGCTCGTGACGCTCTGCGCGTTCGCGGGGGGGATGGCGACGACCGTTATTATCCTCGCCATCTCGCGTCTGCGCGGCACAACTCCCGCAACTATGGTTCTCGTCGGCGTTGCGCTCAGTTCGATGTTCACCGGCGGCACGGCGCTCATCCAGTATTTCTGCGACGACGTCATGGTCGCGACGGTCGTATACTGGACATTCGGCAGTCTTGGCCGCGCCGGGTGGCGGGATATTGCCATAATCGTGGTACTGACCTTCGGCGCGTTCGGATATTTCATCTATAACCGCTGGAACTATAACGCGATGGAGAGCGGCACGAGCACGGCAAAGAGCCTCGGCGTCCATGTCGACGCGCTCATTCTATCCAGCATGGCGCTGTGCGCACTCATATCCTCAGTGGCTGTAGCATTTGTCGGCTGCATCAGCTTCATCGGCCTTATCGCGCCGCATATCATGCGCCGATTCCTCGGCAACGATTACCGCTTCCTTATCCCAGCCTCGGCACTGTGCGGCTCGGCGCTGCTCATTCTGTCGGACATCGTCTCGCGGACGCTGCTGTCGCCGACGGTGCTGCCTATAGGTGCGCTGACCTCTTTCCTGGGCGCGCCGCTGTTCCTCTACCTCATCATAAAGCGAGGGGGCATGAAATGATAGAAGTCAAGAACCTGAGTTTTTCATACGGAGAAAGAGAGATACTGCACGGCGTCAGCTTTTCGGCAGAAAACGGTGAGCTGGTGGGTATCCTCGGCAATAACGGCGCGGGCAAGAGCACGCTCGTCACGTGCATCAACCGCATAAATACGCCGGGCTCGGGCACTGTCCTGCTCGACGGCGAGGACATCGCGCAGTTCGGGCGCAGGAAGCTTGCCCGGAACATCGCCTATGTCGCGCAGAAAAACGAACTGACGCAGGCCACGGTATTCGACTGCGTCCTGCTTGGCCGCAAGCCGTACATAAAATGGTCGGTGGGCGACGAAGACGTGAGCATCTGCGACAGGGTCATCGAGCGCGTCGGCCTTGCCGAGCTGCGTCTGCGGCCTGTGGACGAGCTGTCCGGAGGTGAGCTGCAGAAGGTCATGCTCGCTCGAGCTCTTGTGCAGGAGCCTAAGGTGCTCGTGCTTGATGAGCCAACGAGCAATCTTGACCCGAGAAACCAGCATGAGATGATGAAGCTTGTGCGCACGGTAGCCGATGAGCGCGGGATAACCGTGCTCGTGGTCATACATGACCTGAGTCTTGCCATGCGCTTCTGCGATAAATTCCTGCTTATGAAGGACGGCAGCGTGTTCAGATACGGCGGTAGAGAGGTGCTGTCGGATGACAACATCTTCCCGGTGTACGGTATGCATGCTTATGTTGAGACCGTACACGGCCTGCCGGTAGTCGTGATGCACGAGGATGATTGGGGTGCGGACAATGAAGGATGAACGCGCGAAATGGGACGAGGCTGCACCCGAATACCAGAGCGTATTCCGCCTTGGACTGAACGACTACAATTCAGCGCTGCTGCGCTTCTGGCAGGAAAACGGGATGCTCACGCCGGGCTGCCGGGTGATAGACATCGGCTGCGGCGTCGGCAAATACGGTGCGTATCTCGCCGGGCTCGGCTGTGACGTGACGCTGACTGATATTTCCGAAAACATGATCGCTCACGCGTGCGAGAACATGGCACCGTACAAGACCCCGTGGCGCGCAGTCTGCTGCGATTTCAATGAGATCAGCGGCAGGGAGGAGGCGTTCGCGGAGGGCTTCGACCTTGCAATATCCACCATGTCACCTGCGATACACGATGCAGCCACCGTCAAAAAAATGAGCTGCATGACACGCTCATGGTGCTTTACGGCGAATTTCTATGAGTGGCGTCAGCCGCTCCGTGACGCGCTGATGAAAGAGATAGGCATTGAGCCGCGCCCAAAGCATACCGGTGATCTGAAAGCCGACTGCGCCGCACTTATTCAGGCAGTGACAGACGCGAGCTATGTACCTCAGGTGAAGTATGTCGATTACAATTGGTCGGATAAGCGCGGCGCGGAGGAGATGGCGGAATATATGCGCCGCAATTACTTTGCGGATGAGCTGAACGCAGATGCGCTGTGCGCCGCCGCGCTGGAGCGGCTCAAAGATATATGCGATGCCGACGGCAACGTAAACGACGAAATAAACACGAAGGTGGCGTGGATATACTGGAGAACAGGAGAGAGAACATGATAAAAGAGCTGTATGAAAAAGCCGGCGAGCTGCACGGGCATTACTGCCCCGGCCTTGCCATAGGGGTCAGAGCCGCGGCTGCGGCGCTCGATATCCTGAGCCCGGAGAAAAAGAAAACAAATCTGTACTGCATCGCCGAGAGCCGCGCCTGCTACCTCGACGGAATACAGGTCGTTTTCGGAACGACGGTCGGGAACGGGCGTCTTGAAGTGCGCGACAGTGACGAGGCGGCGTTCAACTTCTATGACCGCGAGAGCGGGAAGAGCGTGAGGCTTGCCGCCGCCGTTATGCCTGAGGGGCTGAGCCGCGATGAGAAAAGGGACTTCATCCTCACCGCACCGCTCGACGAGGTATTCACGCAGACGCCGGTGCGCTTTGAAGCGCCGCCGGATCTCCCGCCGAAAAAGAAGAGATAAAGAGGGAAACAAAAACCCCGGAGAAAGCTTGGCTTCCTCCGGGGTCGTGCTGTTATTTACTTCACCGCGTCGAGCAGAGCCTGAACACGGTCGGTCTTTTCCCAGCTCACGCCGAGGTCTTCGCGCCCCATGTGGCCGTAGGCGGCGAGCTTGCGGTAGATAGGACGGCGCAGGTCGAGGTCACGGATGATGGCGCTCGGGCGCAGGTCGAACACTTTCTGCACCGCTTCGGACAGGACGGCGTCGGAGACCGTGCCGGTGCCGAAGGTCTCAACGAGGACGGACACGGGAGCCGCCACGCCTATCGCGTAGGCAAGCTCTATCTGGCAGCGCTTCGCAAGCCCTGCTGCGACGACGTTCTTCGCCGCGTAGCGCGCGGCGTAGGCTGCGCTGCGGTCGACCTTCGTGGGGTCCTTGCCGGAGAAAGCGCCGCCGCCGTGGGGAGCGCTGCCGCCGTAGGTGTCGACGATGATCTTGCGCCCGGTGAGACCGGAGTCGCCCTGAGGCCCGCCGATGACAAAGCGGCCGGTGGGATTGACAAGGTACTTGGTGTTCTCGTCCAGAAGCTCCGCGGGAACGGTGGTCTTGATGACCTTTTCGATCATGTCGGCTCTGATCTGCTCGAGGGAGACGTCGGGGGAGTGCTGCGTGGAGATAACGACGGTGTCGACTCTGACGGGGCGGCGCTGCTCGTCATACTCAACGGTGACCTGGGTCTTGCCGTCGGGTCTGAGATAGGTGAGCTCACCAGATTTCCTGACGGCGGTGAGCTTCTTCGCGAGCTTATGGGACAGGGAGATGGCCATCGGCATAAGCTCCGGGGTCTCGTCGCAGGCGTAGCCGAACATCATGCCCTGGTCGCCGGCGCCGTTCTGGAGCTCGTCATATTCGCCGTTTTTGTTCTCAAGGGACTTGTCAACGCCCATGGCGATATCGCCGGACTGCTCGTCAATGTTCGTGATGATGCCGCAGGTGTCGCAGTCAAAGCCGTATTTTGCGCGGTCGTAGCCTATCTCACGAATGACCTCGCGCGCGATACGCGGAATGTCAACATAGCACTCGGTGCTTATCTCGCCCATGATATGGACAAGGCCGGTGGAGACGGTGGTCTCGCAGGCGACGCGCCCCTGCGGGTCCTTCTCAAGGATAGCGTCGAGCACGGCATCGGATATCTGGTCGCAGATCTTATCGGGATGCCCCTCGGTCACGGATTCGGATGTGAAAAAGTAATGGCTCATTTATATTCCTCCTTTGTATTTTTACAGAACTTTAGGTCAAGAGCGATAAAGAGCAATAAAAAAGCTCCGTCAACCGACGGAGCATAAAGTCTGCATAAAAGCCTCATCTTTCGTATCACCGCCGGATTTGGCACCTTGCATACGCAGGTTGCCGGGTTTCACAGGGCCGTTCCCTCCACCGCTCTTGATAAGGTGTTCAATTGTACTGTGATATTATAGCAGGTTTTCGCGCGGTGTCAATAGCCGCGGCGGGGGGATTTGCCGCCCGCGCGGCGGTATGTATTGCCAAAAAGAAAGCGATAGTGTATACTGCATATAAAAAGGGTGTGTGAAGTATGATAGATTGGTTCGCGCACGTGAGAATAAAAGAGACTGGCATCACCGGCATAGTGGTTGACATTCACACAATAGAGGGCACAGAGTGGTTTATAGTTGAGTCCGACGAAGAGGGAACACCCGGCGGCTTCGGTGAAGATGATAGCTGGAAACTATATGATTGTGTGGAATCCGAGCTTGAGGTCATTGAAGAATGAACGCGGCAGGATACGCTATGAAAGGGCGTGTTAAGCATGATAGAACTTTTCGCGCATGTGAGAATAAAAGAGACGGGCATTACCGGCATTGTGGTTGATATAGCCACAGTAAAAGGCATAGAGCGCTTTGAAGTCGAATCCGACGAAAAGGGAACGCCCGGCGGCTTCGGTGACGATGATAGCTGGAAACTGTACGGTTGTGTGGAATCTGAACTTGAGGTCATCGAAGAATGAACGTAGCAGGCTGATGTCAGTTAACCCATTGTTGTAGTCTCTTCGCAGTTCTTGGTATGGTAAAACTCTTCGCGCGCGCAGGTTTCCGGGATTCTAGTTATAGTTCCCTAGCAGTTCTTGGTATGGTAAAACCAATCAACTTTGCATGATGTGGGTATATAAAGTTGTAGTTCCCTAGCAGTTCTTGGTATGGTAAAACTATTCCGCTCGCCTGTGTTCTTGATGACGGGTTGTAGTTCCCTAGCAGTTCTTGGTATGGTAAAACCCGCATCACCTCCCGGAAGTGTCAGCAGCGGTTGTAGTTCCCTAGCAGTTCTTGGTATGGTAAAACATTATGGTGGCTGTATAATGGTGATTATCTGTTGTAGTTCCCTAGCAGTTCTTGGTATGGTAAAACCAGCTTTCCAGACAAAACGGGCTTCATCAGGTTGTAGTTCCCTAGCAGTTCTTGGTATGGTAAAACCTTTTTTAGACGTGTTGCTGTATACTCATAGTTGTAGTTCCCTAGCAGTTCTTGGTATGGTAAAACCGGTATTCTCACCACAAAATTCTTTCCAATGTTGTAGTTCCCTAGCAGTTCTTGGTATGGTAAAACGAAATAATCGGCGAGAGTGCCTGAGTTCCAGTTGTAGTTCCCTAGCAGTTCTTGGTATGGTAAAACCGGTATTTTCGCCACAGAACTGCTTCCAGTGTTGTAGTTCCCTAGCAGTTCTTGGTATGGTAAAACCAACAAGGCTCGACATTATCAACACTCTGAGTTGTAGTTCCCTAGCAGTTCTTGGTATGGTAAAACAAACGACCCGTCGGCATATACGGTCTGGATGGTTGTAGTTCCCTAGCAGTTCTTGGTATGGTAAAACCCATTAACCACTCTACCCACGTCGGGTTCAGGTTGTAGTTCCCTAGCAGTTCTTGGTATGGTAAAACTACCAAATGCGCACTCTGTAACAATGCCGTGTTGTAGTTCCCTAGCAGTTCTTGGTATGGTAAAACCGTATGGCGCGAACGGTTGCGGCGGCTGCGGTTGTAGTTCCCTAGCAGTTCTTGGTATGGTAAAACAAGGGCGAGCCTACAAGTATGTGGAAACTCGTTGTAGTTCCCTAGCAGTTCTTGGTATGGTAAAACTGACTGCGGAAAAGGAGCCCTGAAATCAATGGTTTCAGGGCTCCTTTTTTTATAAAAAGACTGCACCGCCGCGGCAAAAATGCAGAAATTCCGATTTTTCAAAAGACGCTGAGAACCTCGCTCTCGAAGGGGGCGTCAGCAGGCGTAAGCTCGCCAAGCAGAATTTCTATACTCTCGTACTGCTTCTCGGTAATGACGAGCATCCGGATCGCCCCGTTTTTCGGCAGACGGTCACGCAGACGTTCGCGGTGCTTGTCTACGGCGTCAGTCCCGTTGCACACGCGGGCGTATACGGAGTATTGCAGCATGTGATAACCGTCCTTGAGCAGGAAGTTTCTGAATTTTGTGGCCTCTCTCCGCTGCGTCTTTGTCTGCACGGGCAGATCAAAAAATACGATCATTCTCATAAACTTATTCATACCGGTGCTGTTCAAGCGCAAGCAGCTCCGGGAGGAGAAGCCGGGGCTGCTTTTCATCCAGTGAACGCAGCAGACTCTGCACGAGCCTGTCTATCGCGTATGCGGTGCTGTGATGCTGGGAATCGGAAAGAATGTCCAGATTCAGTGCACCGAAAAGCAGACGCTTTTTATCGGGGCTGAGTTCATCCTCGGGGCGGAAAGAGGAGAATACAAGAAGGTCGATCAGCGGCCGGAAGGGCTCTATCAGATCATCGGCAAGGTTAAATGCATTCATTGAGCTTTCGTGGTGTACTCCGAAAACGGGCAGCAGACCGTGTACCGCCAGGGAGCGGGCGATGCTGCCCCTGATGATGGCATAGCCGTAATTGAGCGCGGCATTGTATATACAGTCGTTCCCCCGCGTGAAGCCTTCCCCGAAGAGAACGGGGAAATAAAAGCGCGCCGCGGCAGCTTCCACGTTTCCGACATCTCCCGAACGGACGCGCTCCGCCATTGCTTTTAGGGTCTCGCAGTCATGCTCATTCCCGCAGTATTTCAGGCAGAGTGCCTGATTGGTGATTTTTGCCTTGACGATGGCCTGCCACATCCGCTTTTTCAGCGGCTCGCCCGCCGCAAGCTGCTTTTCGATGACAGCGGCCTGCCGGCTGTGCTGCATGAATGGGGTGAGGACTGTGCAGGGTAAATGCTTTTCGTCGCAGGTAAAAACGCAGCAGCCGCACTCTCCAAGAGCGGAGAGTGCGGCTGCTGTTATCGTTGTCTGCCGGTTTTCGAGCAGCAGAGCAGAGATATCCTCAAGCGCGGCGCTGTGTTCGGTATCGGTACGGATCACAAGCTGGCTGTTCTTCACGGAGATATGCGCAGGATTTTCGACAATAATGTTTCGAAACGCCATGTTCAACCTCTCTTTTTATAAAACGGCTGTCTGGTTTCCTTCCCTACGGCGTGGTATGTACCGAGAACATCCACGGTGTATTTTTCTAAGTTCTCGAGAGTCTTTATGCCGAGGCCTTTCACTTTGTAGCTATTGTCGTGGTTGATCGCGGAAAAGCTTGCAGTGCTGATGTCTGCTCCCTTGAAGTACAGAAGCTCTGACTTCACACAGTATTCCGGCGGCAGCGTGCTGTCCGACTGAGAAAGCTTCAGGGTGAGAGTCTTTCTGCTTGTCGCTTTGAACAGGTCGTTCGGATAGAGCGAGAAAATGAAATCTATTTCATCCATTATTTTCCACTTGCTATAGGGTTTTGAGCCAACACACGCTCTGTTCGGCAGCTTGGGCTTCAGCGTATCGGCGACGTAGATAGGAACAAAGTAGTAGCCCTCGCCCTCAACGCGGAACACATCTACTCTCACCATACTGTCGTTATCCGCCGCGCCGCTGCCGCCGAGGATCGGGACGGACATTGTGCTCGGCTCGCATATCTTCACTTTGTTGACGACAGGGCCGGGCGTACCGTCACTCTTCGGCTTATGGAAAGGCTCGGTGAATGCCTTTTTCCCGTCTCCGCCGTGAGCGCTGAGCTGCCGCTTCAGCGCCTCATACAGCAGGCGGTCGCTCTGCGGCATATAGTAGTTCGAGATCTCGCCGTCCTTATCGAGCTTCAGTTCGGTAAGCGGCTTCTTGACGACGAGGAAGCCGTCATCAAGGGCGGCGGGACTTTTGATCGTTTCCTTGTGCGCCGCGCCCGTGACCTTTCTCCTCGGCATGCGCGAGACAAACAGCGGCCGCAGCGGCACTTCAGAATCGCCGTAAAGCGGCAGGTTCAGCTCACGGAGATTTTTCATCGGGTCGCTTGTCAAGCGGCCTTCAAGCTCCTTGCGGAACTGCGGCCAAGGGTACGGGAAGCGGTCGATCACCTCGCCGGTCTCGGGGTCGACCTCAACGGTGCTGCTTTCGTGCCACCTGCTGTATCTGCTGACGCGCTGAATCAGACTGTCCGTCGTGCAGGCGATGACGAGCGCGTCGACTGCATGGTGGGTATCGCCGTTCGCGCGGAGCTTCCTGATACCCCAGCGCTTGCGCAGGTACGACGTGACGGCTCCGTTTACCGCGGTCACTCTTTTCTTTCGCCTATCCGACGGCGCAAATTCCAGATTATCGTTCAGATAATTCATGAGGAAGCTCGACATCGTCTTTGTATCCTGAAGGTTCCTCTCAATGAATCTGCTGCGGTCCGCGTCGCTTATCTCCTCTTTGAGCAGATTTCTGCGCTTCTTCTGATCCCTCACGGCTGTGTTGACCCATACGATGAAGTCATCGCGCCGTTTACCGCTCAGATATTGCAGCGGCAGGCGGTTGCTTTTTTCACGGTTTTCCTTTGAAAGGACGAGCACCTTGTTCCTGCGGCTGTCGTCAAAGCTTATGCTGTAGGGTATGATGTGGTCGATTTCCGCATAGCCATCGTCGAACAGGTTTTCAATCGGTATTGACTTCAGCGAATAGGCGCAGCGTCCGTCCTGTTCCTGCCAGAGAAGATATTTCAGCAGATCCTGCCCTGTGGGCTGAGTTTTGCCCAGCTCCCTTATCTGCTCCATAACGCGCTCGTTCTGCGAGGCGTTCGCGTCCATTTCCTTTTTGAGTCTGCCGCGTTCCTGGAAATCCTTTGCCATTTCACGCGCAAGCTCGATGTTGACGAATGTGGGACTGCATCCACGCTCGCGGATGATCGCGTTGATGACCTTCACCGTCTGCGATACCGCGCGGCGAACGACCGGGCTCGTTATCGGTTCCATGTCATCAGACGTGATGTGCAGGAGCCGCGACCTTTTTTCACCGTCGTGAGCCTTGAAGTTGTACCCCGCCGCGGCGCATGCGTCGTTATACTTCATACCCTGTTCAAGATAAGGGATAAGCTTGTCACAGGCCTTTACGGAGAGATGACCAAACTTTGAGAAGCTGCCTATTGTGAGCGCAGTGTTTAGCTCATCCTCTGTCAGCCCGGCATTTTCGAGCCCCGTGCGTATCGACTTTTCTGTTTTATATGCTGTCAGCGCGTAAGCGATCGCATTGCGTTTTTCGCGGCTCATGCCGTTTATATAGCCCTTGGAGAGCTTGTCAAAAGCGCGGCGCAGCTCGTGATATGCTTTCAGAAAGCTGAATTTCTGCTTGCGCTCCGATGCTTCCTGCGTTTCGTCCGCGCGGTAATACACAAGGTTGAAGGTCTGTGACGGCGAGAGCTCAAGCGCTTTGCGCAGTTTGGCAAAATCCAAAGCTTCGGTCTTGTGCGCAAGCTCAACGATCAGCGCCCGCTGCGCGTTGTCGAGCGGGACGGATGCTCCGCCCTCCACTATACGGATATTGTTTATCCGCGTCAGCAGATTGAAGTATTCAAACGAATAACTGGCCTTTGCCGCCCGCAGCTCGTCAGGCTCGAGCGTGCATTTACCTATCATCTTTTCGATCTGATTGCCGCCGTATGGACTGTCACCGCCGGGACCTTCGTCAAAGGAGCGCTGACTCAGAAGAATGCTGAGATACTCTCCCTCTGTTTCCTCCGAGGCAAAGGACATGCCAAATGACCGCTGCGCGGCAAAGATCATCTTTGCTTCTGCTTCGACCATGCTGCGGCTGACTGTTGAAATATAGCTGTTTCCCTTGTTGCGCTTATGCTCTGAGTATTCCTCCGATTTCATGAACATTTCAGCAGCGGTGCGGTAACCGTTTTCACGCATCCGCTCAGCATTTTTGCTCACTGCGGATAAAAGCTCCCCGTCCTCTTTTGACGCTTCGGCTTTGCGGTTTGAACGGAAGCCTCTGCGCTGGGAAAGGTGTATCAGTATCCGCGCAAATTCCTCCGCCGTTACGCTTTGATCCAGGGCACGGACGCGCAGCGCGTATATATCCTCGAGCTGCCCGTCAAAAAGAGTGTCAAGGCTGCCCTGCGTCAGAATACCGCGCCTGACGAGCATGGCGCGTATACGCTCGTTCCGGTGCCTGTGACGGCGCAGCCTGCGGCGCATGCTGCGCGCCTCCCGTCTTGGCAGCGCAAGGGAGGCGCCGTCTTTGGGGTTCTCGGCAGCATCGAATATGCGTGACCCCATATTTATTATTCCGTAGGGCAATTCATTGTTATCAAGCGCGACTACAGCCCAGCCGACAGATGCTATGCCTATGTCAAGACCGATCCCGTATGAAAGCATTGCGGAGCCTCCTATTTTATTTGTATTTTTCTATATAAAAAGATGACGCCCCGCAGAAACGGGGCGTCAGAGCTCTGCGGTACTAAGACCTTATCATAGTAACCTGCGCAGTTCTTGGTATGGTAAATACCACCTTTATTATAATGTGACGAAAAGAAAAAGTCAATGCTGTTTTTGCAGATATCTGTCGTTTGTGGGAAACATAGTCTGTCCATCCCAATTACCACTTGCCTTAAAAACGGCTTTATGGTATGCTGACAGGCAGTGAATGGTGCATGAATAACAGTACAGACCGCGTCCCGGACGCCGGGATTTGCGTAAAGATAAAAATACTTTAAGGAGATAAAAGCATGGCGAAATACAACAAGATCACCGCTGAGCTCGCCGAAAAGCTCAAGGCGATAGTCGGTGAGGAGAGATTCTATTTTGACGGCAGCATCCCCGAGGACTACTGCCACGATGAAATGCCCATCTACGGCAAGCGCTTCCCCGAAGCGGTATGCGAGGTGGAGAGCACCGAAGAGGTCGCGGCGATCATGAAGCTCTGCAATGAGAACCTCATCCCCGTTACCCCGCGCGGCGCAGGCACCGGCCTTGTCGGCGGCGCGGTCGCACTGAACGGCGGCGTAATTATCTGCACGGCGCGCATGAACAAGATCCTCGGCTACGATATGAAGAACCTCTGCGTTCATACTCAGGTCGGCGTAAGACTCTGCGACCTCGCGGCTGATGCTCAGGCTCACGGCCTGTTCTATCCTCCCGATCCCGGCGAGAAGACCGCGACGGTCGGAGGCAACGTCAGCACCAACGCCGGCGGTATGCGCGCTGTCAAGTACGGCGTCACGCGCGACTATGTCATGGCGATGACCGTCGTCCTCCCGAGCGGCGAGATCATGAAGCTCGGCAAGACCGTCTGCAAGACCAGCTCCGGCTACAGCCTGCTGCACCTGATCTGCGGCTCCGAGGGTACTCTCGGCATCATCACCGAGCTTACGCTCAAGCTCATCCCCGCACCCGCCTGCGATGTGTCTCTGATCCTGCCCTTTACCGAGCTTGCCGACGCGATTGCATCCGTGCCCTCGATAAAGCTTGCAAACCTCGATCCCCAGTCCATTGAGTTCATGGACGCGGACATCGTCAAAAGCTCCGCCGCGTTTACCGGCAACGCCATCTTTCCCACCGAGGTGGGCGGTAAGGCCGTCGGCGCGTGCATCCTTGTCACGCTCGTCGGCAACAGCGAGGACGAGCTTTACCTCAAGATGGAAAAGCTCGGCGAGGTCGCCGAGAAGGTCGGCGCGATGGATGTTCTCGTTGTCGATACCCCGTCGCTGAAGAAGGAAGTATGGGCGGCGCGCAGTTCGTTCCTGACCGCGATCGAGGCCGACACCAAGCTCCTTGACGAGATGGACGTCGTTGTCCCTGTCGACAGGATCGCGGAGTTTCTCGTCTATGTCCGCGAGGTCGGCGCGGAGCAGGGGATAAAGATCCGCAACTTCGGCCACGCCGGCGACGGCAACCTGCATATCTACTGCTGCTCCAACACCATGACGCGGGAAGAGTTCATTCCCAAGGTCAAGGTCATCATGGACAAGTGCTATGCCAAGTGCACTGAGTTTGAAGGTCAGGTCTCCGGCGAGCACGCCATCGGCCACGCGAAGAAGGAGTACCTCAAGGAATCTGTCGGCGAGGCCGCATTCAACCTTATGGCTCAGATCAAGCAGGTCTTTGACCCGAACATGATCCTCAACGTCGGCAAGGTCTGCACCTATACCGACGATGGCGAATAAGCAGACGATCAGTATATAAAAAGATATCCCGCACCACCGGTGCGGGATACTTTTTTCGGCCCTGAATGTGCCGAAAACCCTTGACAAATAAAGAAAAACAGCTATAATAATATAGCCTGTCCATGGAGGCGGGCGATCCTTGCTCCCGTCTGAACGGGGGCCAACAGACCAGAAGGAGGTGCAACCATGGCAAAAGCAAGCGAAAAGTACGAAGTGATGTACATCATCAACCCCAACCTCAGCGAGGAGGAGACTGCCGCTGTTGTTGAGAAGTTCAAGGCACTTGTGGAAGCGAATGGTACTCTTGAAGAGATGGAGGAGATGGGTAAGCGCAAGCTCGCTTACGAGATCAACTACATTTCCGAGGGCTACTATGTGCTGATGAAGTTCACCAGCGCTCCCGAGTTCCCCGCCGAGCTGGATCGTATACTCGGTATTACCGACGGCATTCTGCGTCGCCTGATTACCCTGCGTGCAGAGTAAGGAGCGATAATTATGCTGAACCATATCACCATTATGGGGCGTCTGACCAGAGACCCTGAGCTTAGATACACCCAGTCCCAGACGCCGGTAGCGTCCTTCACCCTTGCGGTCGACCGTGATTTCGGCAGCCGTGACGGCGGAGAAAAGCAGACCGATTTTATCGACTGCGTCGCTTGGCGTCAGACCGCGGAGTTCGTCAGCAAGTATTTCACGAAGGGCAGCATGGCCGTTGTTTCCGGTCGTCTCCAGATCCGTGACTGGACCGATCGCGATGGCGGCAAGCGCCGCAGCGCAGAGGTCGTTGTTGACAATATGTACTTCGGGGAGAGCCGCCGCCGCGACGGCGACAGCGGTGACAGCCGCAGCAGTTCATACAGCAACAGCAGCTATGGCAATTCCGGCTCTGCCGGAAAGAGCAGCGCTCCCGCTGCTTCCGCCTTTGCGGAGCTGGATGACGGCGACGGCGAGCTGCCGTTCTAAAATTTTGATAGGAGGATACAGCTTTGGCTTTCGATAAGAACAATCCCAAGAACCGCAAGCGCAGAAAAGTGTGCCAGTTCTGTGTTGATAAGGCCACCTTTATCGATTACAAGGACACCGCAAAGCTCCGCCGCTTCGTGTCCGAGCGCAGCAAGATCCTGCCGCGCCGCACTACCGGTGTTTGCGCCATGCACCAGCGTGAGCTCACCGAGGCTATAAAGAGAGCACGTCAGATCGCTCTCCTGCCTTACGTGACCGACTGATAATTTTTAAATAGCAAGAAATGAGACGGCTTCGGCCGTCTCATTTCTTGCGCTCCATCGTATAGAAAAGCGCCTGCATACCTTGGCATGCGGGCGCTTTTGCCATCTCGAATAGCCCGAACTGCGGCGTCATTCTAAAACGCCGATCGCTGCTTCGTCGCAGCAGCTCAGGTACATCCGGTATACCGCTACGGCCATCAGCGCGCAGCAGACTGTCATGGCTGCGTAGCAGCCGAGGTACCAGTTGCCGTGCCGCTGGACGAGGTATTCGGACACGCCCGTCCCGGCAAGGCCGAGGAACCAGACTGCCCATATGACCCAGTGCCTTGCGCCGAGGCCGTTGGCCTTTACGCTCCGGCGGCTGTAATAAATGAGCAGCGCGCCGATGCATATCGCACAGATCATCTGCACGATGCTGACAAAGCCGTTGAACTTCATGAAGCTGGAGTCGTTGCGGGTGCTGTCCAGCAGCAGCTCTATCGCGCTGTAAAGCAGCAGGAAGTACCTTGCGGTGTTCCCGTCGCTGCTGCCGCGCTTCATCGGACGTTTGCGGCAGCGATAGAAGAACTCAAGCAGGACTGCCGCCGCGATGAGCATAAGCAGAAACTCCACAAAGAAGGTCGCGAAGCGGTATTCAACGGCGCCTGTGGAATTCGTGACGCCGGAAGCGATGGGCAGGTGCTGGAGCGCGGGCGTCGTTACGGCGATCTTGCTGCGGCAGGAGCTGTTGAAGAGCGCGCTCAGGCGGATGAATGCGACCGCGAGAGCCGCCCCCGGGGCGAAAGCGTCCAGCAGACGGGCAATGCTGCGCTCAAAGCCAAGCTTCTTCACAATAAGCGCGGCAAGCCACACGCCGAGCAGCGCGCCGGGCAGGCAGTAGCTGCCGGTGGAGTAATCCGTCAGCGCGCCCCAGATGCCGTTATACTGCTCAAAGTGGCAGTACCAGTGTATCACGCGGCAGATAGGCACGGAGAGGATGATAGCAAGCGGAAAGAAGAGAAGCATCGCGGTGCTGCTGCCGCCGTTCACGCGCTGCAGGGACAGCGACAGCATGAGGCATGCGAGCAGACCGAAAACTATTATTACCGAGCTCCAATAGAGGACTGTGGAGCCGCTGTATATGGCGATGGGATTCATTTGCTCGCCTCCTCATTCGGGATCGCGGTGGCAAAATAGATGATGTCGCTGACGGTGCGCTCGAAGCCGAAGTCGATGTGGTTTATCGGCTCGCCGTTCATGATGATCTCCGAGGTCTGGCCGCCGTCAAGGTTATAGGCCTTCTGCACACCCTTGGAATAGACAAAGCGCGCAAGCTCGTTGATGGTCGCGCGGGGACGCGCGTCGGTCGTGTGATTGATGGTCATGAGGAAGTAGTGCAGCTCGTCGGACATACCAATGCAGGAGCGGGAATACTCGGTGTCTATCTCGCCGATGGGGTAGCGCTCGCAGTACTGCAGCTCGCCGTTGTCAACGAGCACGGGGCCGAAGGCGATAGCAAAGACAACGTCGTTATCCTCAATGAATTTCTGCGTCTCGCCCTCGCCGGTGAGTTCGCCCGCGCGGGTGAAGAGCATGTCGCCGGTGGAGGTGAAGAAGCAGGAGTCGACCTTGGCAGGGCTGTTGCGGTAGAGCGTACGCTGGTACACGGTGATGCCGAGATCTCGGAAGGCATAGAAGTCGCCGTTTATTGCGACGACGGCATTTGCCTGCTTTGCCATATCCGAGGCGTAGAGCTGGACGCTGGAGCTGTAGCTGTCCTCGGCAAGCTTGCGCCGCAGCTGTGAGCCGTGCGCGACCTTGACCTCAGCGCAGGTGCAGCAGCGCTGGTTGATGTATTCCTTCCATGTGATGACGAGTATGGTGTCATCAAGGTAGTACCGGATCGGTTCGCCGGGGACGAAGTCTGCGTTCTCATCGAAGATGACGGACTGTCCGTCGAGCAGGTCGGCGGCGTTCTTTATGACCTCGCGGATATCGGCGGGGTCATTTGTTGTGCCGAAGTTTGCCGGGTTCGGAACGGGAGAGACTGTGTCGTTCTCCTGCAGGGTGTATATCTTCTTTATGTACGCAAGCTCGCCGAGGGCGTCGCTTGCGGCGTTGTTGACATATACGTCCAGCTTGTCGGACAGGCTGAGACTGCTGCTGCCGGAGGCATTGGAGAGCGTACCGGAGGCGGGGTGGATGTTGAAGAGCGCCCACAGCAGTATAAGCGCCGCGAGCAGACCGAAGAGCAGCGTGATGATCCCCGCGCGCGGCGCGTCATTCCGCTTCTCCGGGGCGGGCGCGGCGCTCACGGGAGCGCGCATCGGCATCGGCTTCCTCACCGGACGCGCGGCTGCGGTCAGATCCCGGCTCCGCCAGAGGTGAGTGTTCCCATCCGCCTTCTCCTCCTGCACTTCAGGCTCGACGACCGGCTGCGGCGGGAGCTCCTCCGCGGCTGTGGGAGCAGCAGGGGCTTCCTCCTGAGGGGCAGAGCCGCCAAATTCCGCGAGTATCGAATCAAGATCGTTCATGCTGTCGAAATCGTCGTTCATGCGTGCCCCTCCTTTCAGTAACCCGCTCCGCCGTTGAGGGCTTTGAGCAGGGAAGTGTTCATTATGAGCTGCCATCTGCCGTCCGTATAGTTGAGGGCGAGCGAAATTTCCTCTGTGGTGTAATAGTCCGCGGCGTTTTCGAGGATCTTTTCGAGAGCCTGAAGATAGGCGCGCTCGGTGATCTCGGGCAGATAGTTGTTGTTATCGTCATAGACCTCGCTTGACGGGAGCTGCTGCACAAGGTGCTTGAGCTGAACCTGCGTCTCCTCGGCGACAGCGGCTTCAAGCGCGGGGAGCGAGAGATAGGTGAAGCTGACATCCTGCGCCGCGTCGAGCTTGTCGGTCCTGACGCTGCCGGTAAGCTCATAGCCGTAGCTGGCATGCAGGGCGGCATACACCATTTTCCCGGACTTGGTGCTCGGCTCGTTCTCAAGGCCAAGGCTCGTATAATCGCACACCCGGTCATAGGCCGCGGTATAGTCCCCTGCGATGAGCGAATCGAAGAACACCGTGACGGCCTCCTGCGGATCGCCCGTGGGCTTTGCGATGACCGTGCCGCCGAAGCAGCCCGCGACGGCAAGGAGCATCCCGGCTGTACACAGCAGCACCGTGAGCAGCGTGAGCTTCATGTCGGCGTTATATTTCTTCTTGAGCTTTACCGCCCCGAGGACGCCCGCTGCGATGAAGAGGGCGATGAACAGGAGGGCGGCAAGCGGAGTCGCGGCCCTGGCAGTCTCAGCCTCCTGAGTGGCCGCCGTGGGAGCGGGACCGGCCGAAGCGGCGACGGCGGGCACGGTAGGCGTGGGCTCAGCCGTCGGTTCGGGAGAAGGCGTGCCGGGAGGGTTCGCGACGGTGTAGTTCGTGTACTCGCACACGGCGGTGCAGTATGCCGTCAGCAGCTCCTCGGCGTTTTCGACGTTATCGGTGAACATCACCAGCGCGATAGGCTGGGAGGTGAAGGCAAGGCCGCAGTCGTTCATAAACGAATGGCCGTTTTCGGAAACGTACCCGTACTTGTGGGCAATCTTGAAGCGCGGCTCATGCAGCATGAAGAAGCGCTCCTGCTCGGTCTGCTGCAAAGTCTCGATGATGCCCGGGAAGCGCTCCTGCTCATCATACAGCAGCTTCAGGCAGCTGATGAACTGACGGGCGGTATAGATATTGTCAGTATAATAATTGTCCGGCACGTCGTTCAGGTCAACGCCCATATAGGGCGCGGTAAGCTCACGGAACTTGGAGTATCCGCCGACGACGCTGCTGCTCCAGAGAAACATCGACCAGTCGTTATCCGAGTAGATGAGGGATGCGTCACGCACATATTCGTAGGTGACGTTCGGATAGTAGCTGTCCCAATCAAGCTGGCCGCTCTGGATAAGGTCGGTGAAATACATATTGAGAGGGAGCTTGTACATACTGGCAGCGGTCTTGTATTCATCGCCGTTTATGTAGTGCTCCTCCCCAGTGACGAGGTTGCAGTACCCGGCGGTGATCTGGTCGCGCGACACATCGCACTCCTCGAGCACCTGATCGACTACCTGCTCCCAGGTTTTCCCGGCGTACAGCGCGTCATCGCCATCATCGGCGAGGGCGGAAAGACCGAGCGACAGGCACAGGGTCAGCACCGCGGCCGCGGCAATTGCTTTTCTGAGAATCTTCATTGCTCTCTCCCAAAAATAAACAGTTAAAATCTTTTCTATTATATGCAAAATGCGCTCTGTTTTCAAGAGTAAAGCGCAAATTTTGAGAGATCGGCGGAACGTGGCCTTTACCTGTGCATAAGATATACGAGGAGAGGGAAAACTTGAACGGGGGGGGGCTGAGAGCATGAACATACCTAACATGATAAGCATGGTCAGAATACTGCTGACGCCGGTTTTTGCGGTGCTGTATGTCAGAGGTGCGCTCTGGCAGGCAATGGGCGTGCTGCTTCTGTGCGCCGTGTCCGACGTGCTTGACGGCGCGATCGCCCGCCGCTTCAATATGGTGACCGATCTCGGCAAGGCGCTCGACCCGGCGGCGGATAAGCTTATCCAAATCGCCATGATGCTCTGTGCCGCGACGCGCACAAAGGCCGCGTGGCTGCTGATAGGGCTGCATATCGTCCGCGAGCTGAGCCTTGCGGCGCTCGGGGCGCGCGTGCTGCAGTGCACAGGAAAGGTGTACTCTGCGCGCTGGTACGGAAAGCTCTGCACCGCGGTGATATATATCGTCATGGCCGGGATGCTGTTCTGGCCGGATATGCCGGGCGCGCTTATGAACGGCGGGATCGCCCTGTGCGCTGCGCTCATAGGGCTGTGCCTGCTGCTGTACGGAACAAAATATCTGCGCCTGCTCAGGCAGAGCGAGCAGAATAATGGCGATGCAGGAAAAAGCTCCTCTCGGACTGTATGATCCGGGAGGAGCTTCATTTTACTTGTTATCGAGCTTTGAGAGAGCCTTTGCCAAGAAGCGCTCGGAATTTATTATGCAGCGCTTGTGTATGCCCTTTCCGATAAGCTCGCCGCCGGCGTAGGAGCGGACGGAGAACGTGAGGACGCGCCCGTCTATTTCCGTAAGCTCGCTCTCGGTGCGCACGTGCATCCCGATGGGCGAGGCGGCGAGATGCTCAGCGTTCAGCAGGATGCCGACCGTGCCGCAGCCCTCGTCGAGATAGGGCTGCACCGATGCATACGCGGCCTTTTCCATCGACGCGAGCATGGCGGGCGTCGCGAACACGGGGAGCGTCCCGCTCCCGACGGTCTCGGCAGTATTTGCCTGGGTGACTTCGACTTCGTCAACGCCTGTTATTCCGGTGTGAAGTTCCATAATGAATACTCCTTTGCAGTGATAGCGCAGGGCTTGAGTAATCGCCCGTTGCGGTGTTATAATACATAAAAACGAACTGGAGGCTGCGGTATGAGCAACGCTTTGATAAAGGAAAGATCCCCATATCTGAGACAGCACGCCCAAAACCCGGTGGATTGGCTGCCGTGGGGTGAGGCGGCGTTTGAGAAAGCGCGCCGCGAGGACAAGCCCGTGTTTCTCAGCATAGGCTACTCCACCTGCCACTGGTGCCATGTGATGGCGCGGGAGTCATTTGAGAACAAGGCACTTGCCGAAATTCTAAACCATTATTATGTCTCTGTCAAGGTCGACCGCGAGGAGCGCCCGGACATTGACAGCGTGTATATGAAGGTCTGCACTGCGCTCAACGGCAGCGGCGGCTGGCCGCTGACTGTTATAATGACGCCGGAGCAGCAGCCGTTTTTCGTCGGGACCTATCTCCCGCGCGAGAGCAGCGGCGGGCGCATGGGTTTGCGCGAGCTGCTGCTAACCGTCGCGGATAAGTGGCGCAGCAGCAGAGCGGAGCTGACGAAGACCGCCGGGGAACTCACCGCGTGGCTGCGGCAGAGGACCGCACCGACGGCGGCGGTGGAGTTTTCCGCGCTCGCAAAGGCGGCGGAGGCGCAGCTTGAGGAGTCCTACGATGAGGAGTACGGCGGCTTCGGCACAGCGCCGAAGTTCCCGTCCGCGCATAACCTCATTTTCCTCATGGAGTATGCGCAGCTTAAAAACGAAAAAAAGCCGCGGCAGATGGTCGAGAACACGCTGCGGCAGATGTACAAGGGCGGCATCTATGACCATATCGGCGGCGGCTTTGCCCGCTACTCCACTGACCGCGAGTGGCTCGCGCCGCATTTTGAAAAGACGCTCTATGACAACGCCCTGCTGGCACTCGCATACACCGAGGCGTGGCAGGACGGGCACATGGCGCTGTGGCGCACCGTGGCCGAGGACACGCTCGATTACTGCCTGCGTGAGCTGAAAGCGGCGGACGGCGGATTCTTCTGCGGGCAGGATGCCGACAGCGGCGGAGACGAGGGCGCGTACTATCTCTTCACGCCTGACGAGGTAAAACAGATCCTCGGCGATGAGGGCGGGCACTTCTGCGAGTGCTACGATATCACGCCCGAGGGGAATTTCCATGGGAAGAGCATCCCGAACCTGCTGCTGAACACCCGATGGGCATTTCTCCCGGAGGGCTATGACGGCTTCTGCGAGCGCCTGCGCATATACCGCGAGGAGCGTATGACGCTCGGCACGGACACGAAGATACTCACCGCGTGGAACGGGCTCATGCTCATGGCGCTCTCCCGCGTGGCAAGGGCGTTTTCAGACCGGCGCTATCTCATGGAGGCTGAAGAGCTGGCTGGGTTCATGGCTGTGTCCCTGCAAGAAAACGGCGCGCTCATGGCGCGCTTATGCGAAGGCGAACTAAAATACGCCGCGCAGCTTGACGACTATGCCTTCTATGCCCTCGGCCTGCTGGAGCTGTACTCTGCGGACTTTGACCCAGCGCATATCCTGAGGGCGGAGGAGCTGGCGGAGAATATCCGCGAGCGCTTTGCTGATGAAGATGGCGGATACTTCCGCACGGCCATCGATGCGGAAAAGCTCTTGATCCGCCCGAAGGAGATATTCGACGGAGCCATGCCGTCAGGCAACAGTGCTGCTGCGGTGCTCTTTGACAGGCTCTTCAGGCTGACTGGCAAGGAGCCGTGGCGCGCTGCTGCCGAGGATCAGCGGAGCTTTATCTCCCGCAGCGCGGGGCAGTATCCAGCGGGCTGCTGCTATGCGCTCACGGCCATGCTTACGGATGGCGCATCGCGCGAGCTTGTCTGTGTGACGCCGGAGGAGACGCTGCCGGAGACGCTAAAGGCAGTGATCTCGCGCTATGCGCCGGAACTCACGGTGCTGGTAAAGACGCCTGCAAACGCTGCCGAGCTCGCGGCTGCCGCGCCCTACACCGTGGATATGCAGCCCAAGGACGGCAAGCCCGCCTATTATGTCTGCACCGGCGGCAGCTGCGCTCTGCCGGTGGATATGGGATAAAAATGGACTGTCGCGATTTTAATTTTCGCGGCAGTCTCTTTTTTGACTGTGGCGGAACTTTCACGAATGTATATGGGTGGAGCTGCCGCCGGGAAAAAATAAGGGAGTTGAAACCCTAGAGAAACTTATCCTTTTATAGCTATAATAAACATACTGATCAGTATTATAGCTATTTTAAAAGGAGAACAAATAATGCAGCAAGGAGCCTTCAGCAGAGCGGCTCAGAGTATAATATCACATGTGGCGGCAGCGGCAGACAAAACAGGTGTGCGGAGCAGCGGTGGAAAATCCGCACAGATTCGGCGCCCGTCCCCCAATAGGGTGGTCAACAGCGGAGCATCCGTGCGAAGCAAGGGAATGCCGAGTTTTACTGAGTATAAGAACGCGGGAAAGGATGACACAGTCTTTTCGCCAATACCAACGCTTGAAGAGCTGTATAATCGCGTAAAGGTAAATACCGTTTCCTCACGTGGCGGAACATGGGATAGCAACAGCGAGCAGGGCAACGGGAACTCAGGCGATGCCTATGACAGGTTTCAGGCCAAAAAGGATGACGCCTCGGCAGAAAATGCGGCAGAAGATACATCTAAAAAGAATGTGAACTGGGGGACATTGGCCTATGGTATGCTGGAACAGGGGGCAAACGATTTTGTAAGCAGCTTTACCAGCACGCTGGATATGCTTGCAGGCGATTTTGCCCAGGAGATGTGGATACTGGGCGGACTTATGTTCGGCATAAGCGATGCGGGAACAAACCCAATTACCGCCGCCAACAATTATATGCAGGAAACGACCAGAAAGGAAGCGGAATATTACGCGCAAAATGCCTCTGGCAGCAAAACAGCGGAAAATCTGAACAAATATGGTACAGTCGTCGCATCTGCAATTCCGACGCTTATTATGGCAATGATGACAGGTGGGATGTCCAACGCGGGGATGGCGAAGAAAGGCATTGAAAAAGCTGCGTTCATGGCAAAGAGCACTGATTTCAGCAGGTACGTGGACATGGCCAGATCAGTCATAAAGCAAACCGCAAAGAACCCGAATGCGCAGATGGCGTTTATACAAGGGGCGGGACACAGCTGGGACTTGTTGATTTATTCCGGGCGGCAGGTTATAATGGAAAAGATTCAAAACTTCCTTATAAACATGCGGGTGGCTGGGACAACAGCGTAATAATCTCCGATGGGACACAGCTGAATAAAGGTATCCTAAAACCTAACTGCTCATATGTTGCGGGCGAAAACAATTATATCTATAAAACGGATGAGCTTGGCAGACAGTGCGGAGCAACGGCATGTCTGCAGCTAAAGAAGCACGATAAAAGAAAAGGAAATGTAGGTAAACCGGCCGACAAGCTCCCGGGAGACGAGGCATGACATTTGTTTGCGGATATGTTCGGTGGTTCAAGGTTCCTGGACAACCTGGTTGCACAGTCGTTTAACGTGAACCGGAGCGAGTACAGAAAAATGGAGAATATCTGGCAAAGGGCACTGAAAGACGGCAAATCGGTTTATGCCGATATCGATCTCAACTATGAGGGCAACAGCTTCAGACCGACCTCATTCGATATCACGTATTACATAGACGGAGAATATACGATGCTGCGTATATATAACGAATAAACACTTCAGGAGGTACGGTCATGTACTACAATGACAGCGACCAGGCGCGGGAGAGCGGGCTGCGGCGTGCTTTCGTCGAGAGCATGCAGGAGTTTATGAAATGCGTGAACACGCTGGCGGCGGGGGCGGCAGAGAAAGCATACTGCTACCTTAACCTCTGCGGGATGGATGTGTTCACGGGCTGCTTCTTCGTTGACGGGGACGGCAAGGCCTCCCTTGCCCCGGCTCTGCTGGGCGGGAAGCAGAAAATATTCGAGACCGTCATGACCACGCAGGCAAGAAAGCTGCGCGGAGCGTACATTGAATATGCCGACGATATCCCGGGGGAGTTCTTCCTTGACTTTGATATCGGCGCAAAGAAGCCGCACTGCCTTACCGGGAGCGACAAATACCCGAAGCACGATGAGGCGCTGCTGCATTTCTATTCATGGGCGCGCGAATACGGCGCGGACACGCCGACGATCCCGCTTACCGATCTGACCTTGGGCGACCGTATCCGTATTCGCCGGGGGAAAATGCTGCCGTATGTCGAGTTCGTACACCCGACGGAGAAAGCCACGGAGATGAACCTCAAGTGGTACAGTGCTACGGCGAAAAGAATAGCCGAGGCAAAGGAAAAGTATGAGGGCAGCGAACCGTCAGACGCGGTGTACGGCGACGGATGGCTCGCCATAGAGAAGGAGTTCGAGCGCATCTATCCCGGCCAGACGGAGCCGAAGCACTATGCGCCGCTTATAAAGTTCGAGTTCGGCGGCAGAGATCCGCTGGACGGCATAAGCGTATACGACGGCGGGGACTGCTGGCACTTTGTGTCGTTCGGCCTGAGTGCGCTGGCTGAACCGGATATTGAGAGCGATGAAGGCGTCAGCGGCTACGGCATGGAGTTCACGCTAAGGCTGAAGAAGCGGGACTTTGCAGATGAAGAGCTGGAGCTGGAGAATATCTGCGGTATCTTCCAGCAGATCGCCGCGGTCACGTTTGAGACGAATGAGCTGTTCCTGCCGTACGAGTACCTCAGCTCCGGGCAGACCGCGGGCATAGATGCAGGACATGAGTCGGGCATAACCGGTTTCATCACCGTGCCGGATGTCAAGGCGCAGCCCATTACAACGCCGTTCGGCGCGCTGGAATTTGTCGAGTTCGTCGGCGTGACAAAGGCAGAGCTTGACGCGGTGCAGAATAAGCAGATGACAGTCGAGGAGCTGTACGGGAAGCTTGGCAGCGACCTCACCGACTACCGGCGCGAAAGCGTCATATGATATAAAAAGGGGCCGCAGCGATTTTTCTTTTCGCTGCGGCCCCTTTTTGACTTATCACAAATTCATTTCAGTGTTTCATTCACGATCTTATCTGCGATGTCGATGCAGATCGCGGACGCGCGGCCAAGCTCCTTTTCAAATTCTGCCGCGCCGCCTTCCACACCGTCGGAGACGGTTTTGATAACAAGGCAGGGGACACCGGCGCGCGCCGCGGTGATGACGATGCCCACCGTTTCCATGTCGCATATATGCGCTCCGAAAGTGCGGTTGAGAAACCGCTTTTTATCCGGTTCGTCAACGAACTTATCTGCCGAGGCGCAGACGACCGCTTTCAGCTCGGGCTGTATTTCGAGCGCTTTTGCCACAAGCTCCGGTGACGTCGGCACGAGCCTGCCGGGAAAATCAGGGTACTGTCCCGCTTCTCCCCAGCCGATCTTATGTGCGTCAAAATCGTAGTGGACAACGCCCTCTACCACCGCCGTCCGTGCCAGCGCCATCTCAGGCGTCAGCCCGCCGACCACGCCGAAGTTGATGATCAGCTCCGCACCGTAATGACCGATAAGCAGCGCTGTCGCGGCAGCTGCGGCGATCTCTCCCGGCCCTGAATGCGCCACGTACAGAGTGCCGTATTCCGTGCGGTACTCCATGAAGTTCACGCCTGCAAGCTTCTCCTCATGCACCGCTTTCCCGTACCGGTCAAGCACCGCGTCCACTTCTATCGCTACTACCATTCCCACTGCTGCCATACTGCGCTTCTCCTTGCGTATAGTTGTTATTGAATATTCTATCAAACCGCGCAGGATTTTTCAATCTTCCCCAGAAAACAAAACGCCGCACCGGAAAAAACTTCCGGTGCGGCATTGTGCTTTTTTCAGTTCACGACGTGGATAACGCCGAAAGTCAGAGCGGTCATTATCCCGGCTGCAAGGAGCACGCCGAGGAAAATGCACGGGATCGCGGACTTGGGCTTGAGTTCGAGCAGCGCCGCGATGAGCGAGCCCGTCCATGCGCCTGTGCCGGGGAGCGGGATGCCGACGAACAGCAGCAGTGCGATGGGGCCGTACTTCTGCACCTTTTCACCCTTGAGGTGAGCCTTGGCCTCGAGCTTCGTGATGAAGCTGTCCATCTTCGGCCAGTGCCTGCGCAGCCATATGAACACGCGCTGGATGAAGATGATAATGAACGGCACGGGGATCATGTTCCCGATGACCGCCGCCGTCAGCGCCAGCGGATAATCAAGACCGAGGGCGATGCCGTAGGGCAGCCCTGCGCGCAACTCCACAACGGGCAGCATGGATATGAAAAAGGTCGATATAAATTTCCCGGCAGTCGTGCCGGCGATCCACTCAAACATAGGTTATCTCCGTGCAAAAACATATCAAAATAATGCTTTGCTATTATAGCAGTTGCGGAAGAGCCGTGCAAGACGGCTTAAGAAAATTTAACGCATAATTAAACTAATTTATAAGCGCGGCGGCGGCAGCTCCCGGGAGCGTCGTCTCCTGCCCGACTTTAAGAACAAAATGAACTCCCGCTTCTCTGCCGTATTCCTCCAGCAGACGCTCAAGCTCTGGACGGTATATGCGGCTCTTCTGCACGAGCGAGCCTTCCGCCAGCACGCACAGCGGCTTATCCGCGCTCTTCCCCGCGCCGGTGAGCATCGCGAGGGCGAGGAGGTCGGTGCACATGCAGCGCGCCGAGCGCTTGAACAGGGCGCGGCTGAGCCGGGAGGCGAAAGCGAGGTCAGTCTCCGCGCCGCCTAAAAGCTCTCCGCGCTCCATGCACGACCAGGCGTCGATAACGGCGGAGTCGATATCCTCAAGCTGCCGCGCTCCATCGCCCGCTGCGCGGGAGATGAGCCCCTCATCCGCCGCTGCGATGAGCATCAGACGGCAGAGCTGGCCGAGATAGACACCGGCAGTGAGCTTTTCAAAGGCCTTGAGGCCGGGGTTGTTGCTTGCGGAGTCGAGCATGAGGTCGAAGCTGCCGCGCGGGATGCCGGTATAAAGCCCGGCCTCCATGTTGATTATCATGCCGCGCTCTTCACTGCTCACGAGCTTGCTGATAAGGCGCTCCGGCAGGGAGACGCAGGTGTTCGTGCCTGTGCCGCTGACCTGACCGATGAAGCCGCTGTACGCGCGCTTATCCAGCCCTGCCGCGCCGCCGAGCAGAACGGCGACAGTGTCATTAAGAATGACGACGCGCTTGCCGGTGATTCCGCGGCGCTCAAGCTCCGCCCTGAGAGACGCGCCGATGAGCTTGCCCTCGGAGCCGGTGACCACGACCTCCTTATCGATGCGGATGACACGGCCGTCCATATCCGGGGTGATGTCTGCGGAGTAGGAAAAGCAGAAGCCGATGCTCTCTGCCCTGCCCATCAGCGGCTCTATCCTGTCGGCGACAAAGGAGATGAACTCCTCCCATGTGCAGGGCTCGCCGACTCCGGGCATTCTGCATTTGCTGAGTTCGGACACATGGCAGCCGTCCTCCTCAAAGCGCACGAGCGCGGAGCGGAAGTTAGTCCCGCCGGCGTCAATGACCGCGACGCTGCGGCCAAGCGGCAGCTGGGCATCGTTACTGAGATATGTGGGGATCATGGGCATATCGCTCTTCTCCCCGGCAAGGCCGCGGCGCATATCCTCAAGCATCAGCGCGGCTTCGCGCTTTGGGTCAACGCGCTCCGGCTCCATGTCGTGTGCCTCAAGAAAATCCTGCACTCTGTCGTAGTCCACCATTGTCCTCTTCCTTTCATATAAAAAATGGACCGGCGATATGAAATTCATACGCCGGTCCGGGTAAAATGTAAAATTAAATCAGGTTTATTCCTCGCTCTTTACATCGCCCTTGACGGCTTCGACAAGGCCGCTGGCAAGACCTGCCACGCCCTGTATTTCGCTGGGGATAATGATCTTTGTGGCTTTGCCGTTTGCCGCCGCACTGAAGGCTTCCATCGCCTTGATCTTGATGACGGCTTCGGAAGGAGCGGCTTCGTTGATGAGCCTGATGCCCTCGGCAGTGGCCTTCTGGACCTTGAGGATAGCCTCGGCTTCGCCCTCGGCCTCAAGGATCTGCTGCTGCTTCTTCGCGTCGGCGCGGAGAATAGCGGATTCCTTTTCGCCCTCGGCTTCGAGGATCGCGGCGCGCTTTTCGCCCTCGGCACGCAGGATGGCTTCACGGCGTTCGCGCTCGGCCTTCATTTGCTTCTCCATCGCGTTCTGGATCTCCTTGGGAGGCAGGATATTCTTGAGCTCGACGCGGTTGACCTTGATGCCCCAGGGATCGGTGGCTTCGTCAAGGATGGTGCGCATCTTGGTGTTGATGATATCGCGGCTGGTGAGGCACTGGTCAAGCTCGAGATCGCCGATGATGTTTCTCAGCGTAGTGGCGGAGAGGTTCTCGATGGCGACCATGGGCTGCTCAATACCGTAGGTGTAGAGCTTGGGGTCGGTGATCTGGAAGTAGACGACGGTGTCTATCTGCATGGTTACGTTATCCTTGGTGATAACGGGCTGGGGCGGGAAGTCCGCGACCTGCTCCTTGAGCGTGACGACCTTGGTGACTTTCTCGACAAAGGGGATCTTGAAGTGCAGGCCGACGTTCCACGTTGTCTTATACGCACCGAGGAACTCGATGACGTAGGCCTTTGCCTGCTGCACGATACGGATGCAGCGGACAAGGATAAAGATAACGACGAGCAGCAGAATCACAACGGAAATGATCTCGGGCATGGTTTCTCCTCCTGAATTTAATAATTTAATAATAAAAAATTTTTACTTTACTATGAGCTTGACGCCCTCTATTTTCACAACGGTCATGACCTTGCCGGTCTCGGCCTTGCCGTCGGGCTCCTCGGTGCGGGCTGTCCACACCTTGCCGCCGACGGTCACAGCGCCGGTGCCGAGGACATTGTCGATCGCCTCGGTGACGACGCACTCCTTGCCGATGAGCATATCCGCATTGGTCGGCATGGCGCGGGAATTGACGTATTTCTTTGCAAACGGCCTTGTCAGGCACAGCGTCAGGATCGACACCGCGAAGAACCAGAGCACCTGGAGCCAGAGCGGCGCGCCGAGGATCGCGGAGATCATGGCAGCAAACGCGCCTATCGCGAACCATATCGACACAAGCCCCGGTACGATGCCTTCGATTATCAGCAGAACGATCATCGCGACCAGCCACACGGCCGTCATACTAAACCCGCCGGGATAAAACAGCATACAGCACCTCCAATCCGCCGCCTCGACCTACGCGGCCGGCGGCTGCTTTTACTGCTTACATTATATCTTGTCCGCAAATTTTACGCAAGAGCCATTATCAGGCATATGTTAAATTTTGTGTAAACAGCCCCTGCCGCCCTTTACTTTTTCCCTTTTATGATGTAAAGTATGAATCAGATAAAGTGTGAAACTACATGGTTTGACCGGGGAGGTAATAATGAACAAGACGCAGAAAAAAGAACGCAACGAGAATCTGTATAAGGCGATACTGTCCCTGAGGACGCTTGACGAGTGCATGCGCTTCTTTGACGATCTATGCACTGCGCCGGAGCTTATCGCAATGGAGCAGCGCTTCCGGGTCGCGGACTGCCTGAATAACGGCATGATCTATAACGATATCCTCGCCGAGACCGGCGCTTCGAGCGCGACCATCAGCCGCGTCAACCGCTCCCTCCAGTACGGTGCGGGCGGCTATGAGCTCGTCTTTGAGCGCCTGAAGGAGAGCGAAAAGTGAGCTGCTACAACGGCCTTGCTCCGTGGTACGATAAGCTGACGGGGGATGTTCCCTACGGGAGCTTTGCCGATTTTTACGAGGAAGAGTTCCGCGCCGACGGCGGGGAGTTCTCGATGCTGCTCGACCTCTGCTGCGGCACGGGTACGCTCACATGGGAGCTTGCGCGGCGCGGCTATGAGATGATCGCGGTGGATCAGTCCCCGGATATGCTGATGGAAGCGCAGTCCAAGGCCGTGTCTGATGTCACGCCGCCGCTGTTTATCTGTCAGGAGGCCGGGGAGCTGGATCTTTACGGCACGGTAGACGCGGCGGTCTGCTCGCTCGACGGGATGAACTACATCCCAGCGGAGGAGCTGCCGGAGCTGTTTCACCGGCTGCACCTGTTCATCCGCCCGGAGGGGCTGCTGATCTTCGATATCCGCGCGCCGGAGTTTCTGCGCGCGCTCGACGGGGATATCTTCGTCGATGAGAAAGAGGACGTGCTCTGCCTCTGGCGCGCTGATTTTGACGAGGAGCTTTCCGCCATCGTCTACGGCATGGATATCTTCTCTCTCGAAAAACGCGGCCTGTGGTCGCGGGAGAACGAGGAGCATATCGAATATGCGCACACAACGGAGAAGCTGCGCGCACTGCTTGAGGCGGCGGGCTTCGGCGATGTCGCTGTAAGGCATGACTGCCCGCAGGGTGATGCGGGAAGAATATTTATCACGGCAAAAAGGAAGTAAACGGAGATTTTTATGGATAGAATAATCAGAGCGACCGCCGGTGACGGCGCAATAAAGATGGCGGTAATAAACGCCCGTGACACTGTGGAGCGCGCACGGCAGATACACGGCTGCGCGCCGACGGCCTGCGCCGCACTCGGGCGTACATTGTGCGCGGCCTCGCTCATGGGACAGGACATGAAGGAAGAGAACGCTGCGCTTACGATACGTATCAACGGCAACGGCCCGCTGGGCGGCATCGTCGCCGTGTCCGACTGCGAGGGCAATGTGCGCGGCTATGTGGGCAACCCCGCGACGGAGCTTCCGCTGCGCAGCGACGGCAAGCTCAATGTCGGCGCCGCTGTCGGACGCGACGGTATGTTCACCGTCAGCCGCGACATCGGCATGAGAGAGCCATATATCGGTTCTGTCGAGCTTGTCAGCGGCGAGATCGCAGAGGATCTGACGGCGTATCTGCTCGAGAGCGAGCAGGTGCCGTCCGCGTGTGCGCTCGGTGTACTCGTGGATACCGACTGCACGGTCAAAGCGGCGGGCGGCTTCATCGTCCAGCTCATGCCCGGCGCAGAGGAGGAGATCATCTCCCGGCTCGAGGACAACATTTTTATGATGGATCAGCTGACCACTATCCTCAGCGAGGACGGCGAGGAGGAGCTTTTCCGTCAGGTGCTCAAGGGCTTTGACTACCACACCGTGGGCGAGCACCCGATCGAGTACCGCTGCTATTGCAGCCGCGAGCGTGTGCTTGACGCGCTGCGCTGCGTAAGCGCCGAGGAGCTTGAGGAGATCGCCGCCGAGGGGAAGGACGTTTCCGTCAGCTGCCAGTTCTGCGATAAGGTCTATGACTTCACTCCTGACGAGCTGAGAGAGATAAATACTCCGGAAAAAACTTGAAGAAATTTGAAATAGGATATTGACAACTCGGATTTTTTTTAGTATTATAACGTAGCTGTCACGCGGGAGCATAGCTCAGCTGGTTAGAGCACCTGCCTTACAAGCAGGGGGTCACTGGTTCGAGTCCAGTTGTTCCCACCAAATTTCATGGCCAAGTAGTTCAGTTGGTTAGAACGCCAGCCTGTCACGCTGGAGGTCGTGGGTTCGAGCCCCATCTTGGTCGCCATTTGCCTCTGTAGCTCAGTTGGTAGAGCAGCGGACTGAAAATCCGCGTGTCGTTGGTTCGACTCCGACCGGAGGCACCATGGTGCTGGAATACCGGCGCCATACGCGGGCGTAGCTCATCTGGTAGAGCGCGACCTTGCCAAGGTCGAGGTAGCGAGTTCGAGCCTCGTCGCCCGCTCCAAACAGAGAAACGGCCTGAAAAAGCCGTTTCTCTTATATGGTGACATAGCCAAGTGGTAAGGCAAGGGTCTGCAAAACCCTCATTCCCCAGTTCAAATCTGGGTGTCACCTCCAGAAGTTAGGATTTCAAGCAGAAATGTTTGGAATCCTTTCTTTTTATATTAAATTAGTCGCATTTTTGTGTTTTTCAAATCCTGGTTTTCTCTGAAAATTGCCCGAAATCTCCGTTTAGGGGAAAGGGTCTGCATTTTTTGCTCTGTTTTCCCTTTGATTTTCCCTTTACAGCAAATCGATCAAGGCCTGTGCCGCTTGGCACAGGCCTTGTTTGTTTTCTTCAGAATACCGCCGTCAGCAGCATGTAATAGCCGCAGGCGATGAGAACGGTGAGCAAAAACAGCGGCAGGAGCTTTTTGACCGTGGCGAAGAATGTGACGCCGAAATAGTCCGAGATGATCGCCGTGCAGATGTGCGTGGGGCTCAGCTGACTCGAGGCGAAGCTGACGCTCATCAGCAGCGCCAGCAAAAACGCGCCGCCGTTCGGGATCATGGTGTAGGCCAGCGGGATAAAGGCCGCGGCCGCGGCGCTCGATCCCGCGACCAGCGTGCCGAACGCGTACAGGATCACGAGCACCAGAAACGCCGGAATGGGCAGATGCTCGAAATACGTCGGCAGCACGTCGATCACGCCGCCAAGGATCAAAAGGTCCTTGAAGACATACGTCATCATAATACCGAGCAGCGACTTTAGGTCAAAGCCCTTGACGAGCGCATCGCGCACCTCCTGCGCGGAGAATTTTTCGACCAGCGCGTTGACGGCCGCGATGGCCGCCACGACGGCCCACGTCGGCAGCGAGAACACGATGATCACCGCGATTGCCAGCAGCAGCGACCACAGGCTCCGCAAGAGCAGGCGTACGCACTCTTTCTTACTGCGTCCCGTCTCACCGACTGTGCGCGGCACGCGGCGCAGGTAAACAAGGTAGATTGCCAGAAGCGTCAGCAGCGCCATCGGGAGCATCCATACGAAAAACGATGAGATTGAAATGCCGCTGATGCTGCACGCCACGATGACGCCCGTAAACGTCGGCACCATAGCCTCGGGAATGTGGCGAAGATAGGTGGCGACCGCCGCCTTTTCATCGTTTTTAAGATGCTCGCCCGCCATCGTATCCACCATGCCGCCGCAGATCGTCACGGTGGCAGGACCCTGCATCAGGCCGATGAACATGCAGGCAAGCGACGTGTTGAACCTCGGGTCGCGCATTAGTCCATTCATCGCCCGCTGTGCATCCTCGAACCGATGGCGCAGGTCAAGCTCGTAGACAAGTACCAAGATCACGTACATCGCAAGGTTCACTGACCAGACGTCCCAGCCCGTGATCGTGTGCAGCGCCGTCTGCCCCGCCGTGGCGATCGGCAGACGGAACATCACGATCATCAGGAGTGAACCAAAAATCATCGCAAGATAAAGGGGCAGGCGTTTGTTGAGCAGGGCGAGGATCACCACAAAGATGATTAGAACTTTGATAAGTGCCATGGTGCTGACTTCCTCTCTCCATTTCTCGCGCAAAGCAAGAAAAAGGCCGGGCGGCCACTTTTAGGGTACCGTCCGGCCAAAATGCTATTGCGTAGTGCCTTAGTGCTTCTCTCAGGCCTTCTGCTCTCTCGGCAGCAGGTGGATAGCGTGCTTCGGGCAGTTGGGCGCGCAGATGGTGCAGCCCCAGCACTTGTCCACATCGTAGTGCACCTTGCGGTTGTCGTCCTTGTAGAACGCACCGAAGTTGCAAATCTTCGTGCACTTGCCGCAGTTGACGCACTCGTCCTCGTGCCAGTCGATCTTCCAGTTGGATTCGGGATAGATCAGGCGGGAGCCGGCCTTATAGGCCATCTGCATCGGGAAGCAGCACAGACCGTCGCAGTTGCAGATGAAGCCGTCCTCGCCGTTCTGCATGAGTCCGCTGGCGTTGAACTCGCGCACCTTCTTTTTCATGTCCTCAGGGCTGATGGGCTCGCCCATGCCGCGGTCGACCGCGCTGTTCGGCCCGTCGTTCATGTTGACGCACACATTGAGCTTGCGGTCGTGGAAATACTTCTGGCTCTTGCAGTTGCAGGGCACAAGATGGATGCTGCCGTGATGCCCGTCGATGATCTTATCGAACTCCTCGAGCGTCAGATACGTCTGGTTGTGGACATAGACGCCCTCACCGGCGACCTTGTCCTTCACTTGCGGCAGATAGATCGACTGATAAATCTCTGTCTGCCAGTCGTAGAGCGCCTCGATGAGCTCTCTCGGCAGACAGCCGAACTCATAGTACTCAAACTGCGCATAGTAGGAATAGCGGCTGTAGAAGTCGCTGATCTTCCAGGTCGGCTCGTCCGCATCCGTGACCTTGTTGAGTACGTTGCGGGAGTACATGCGGTTGATAAGCACGTAGGGCGACGCGGCCAGGCGGTTCTTCTCCATGAGCTTACGCAGCTCCTTTTCCGTCATGGGCTCCTTGCCCATCAGAAGAATGACCTGCCATTCCTCCTCGTGCACCATCAGGTCGGCCACTTCGTCGAACTGCTCGGGCACTCCAAAAAGCTCGTGCGCTTTCTTGCGATCTTCGTCGCTCAGCTTGCTGGTCAGTAAAGACATATTGCTATCTCCTCTTTTTATTGCTTGCCTGATTTCTTATTATATCTGCATTGCCTTTTCGGGGGCGCTATCCTCCGCCCTCCACAGCAATGATACAACGATGCTATGAAGCATTCTTATTTTATCATAATGCTCCGCCGACGAATTATCGTTGAATCCGCGGCGCATCGCCGCCCGCTTCGCCATGCGGGCCGCCCAACGGATTCAACGCTTTTTTCAACGGTAGCTTAGTATAATCTTTTCATGCCAAACGGTCAATCGTTTCTGCGTTATGCACAAAAGTGGCATGAACCGGCAAGCGGCTGTTTCTTTCGCAAAAAAGCGGCTTTTCAGTTTCCGCTTGCCGAAAAAATGTGTAAACTCTTCCGTTTTTGCCACAAAACGTGCTAAAAGCGGCTTGTCATTCCCCCAGCGTTGGCGTATGATGAAAAGGTAGGCTGATTCCCTCGCGGAATCTGTCTTTCTCGTATTTGCTTTTTTTACTCTCCCATTCCGTTTCAAGGAGGTTCCCGCACAGTGGACGTTTTAATCACCCAAAAGAAAATGACCGACTCCGAAGCCTTTGTCAAGGCCCGCGGCGGCGGCAACCTGATCGGCAAGGCCATGTACGGCGGCGGCAAGATCACGATGAAGCAGCTCTACTTGCAGAGCTTTGAAGTCGTGTTCGACGCCTATTTCAAGCCCGGCCTTGTGGAGCGCTTTTTCACCCGCAAGGGCCAGATGGGCGGCAACTCGCAGAAGATCTGCATGATCGTCGAGGGCACGCGCTGCACGGCGAGCTATCACGAGCAGCCGCTCCCGCTTTACGAAGCCGACCTCGATCCCGACATGTGCCAGGATTCCACCTTCGACAAAGAGAAGATCATCGCCCAGGCCAAGCGCGTCGCCATGCGCATCATGCGCCGCCATTCGGGTCACATCATCACCTCGATGGAGGTCGCGTCCTACCGCCCCTTCTACCGCCCGTACTACGTCGCGTTCTACGGCGAGATGGAGATGGGCAAAAAGGTGCGCTACATCGCCATCGAGGCCGACGGCTACAAGACCGACAGCTCCCTGTAAGAGAGCGAGCCCCACATTTCAAGAGGTACGATCCGATATGAACACTGTTACGCTTGGCGGCACCGCCACCATCAACGACCTTGTCAGCGTCGCGCGCTTTGGCGCAAAGGTTGCATTTTCCAAAGAATATGAAGAGCGCGTCAACCACTGCCGCGCCCATGTCGACCGCTTCAGCCACGAGGGCAAGGCCATCTATGGTCTGACCACGGGCCTTGGCGACAACTGGAAGAAGTTCATCCCCGAAAAGGACCGCGAAACGATCCAGCGCAACAACATCTACGCCCATACCTGCGCCGTCGGCGAGCCCATCGCCGAGGAGTGCACGCGCGCAATGATGTTTGTCATGCTCTGCCACTTCGGCTCCGGCCATACGGGCATCCGTTTTGAAACGCTCGCGCTGATCCGCGACATGCTCAACGCGGGCATCAGCCCCATCGTCCCCGGTCATGGCTCCGTCGGCTATCTGACGCTCGAGGGCCACATCGGCATGGTGATGATCGGCGAGGGCAGGGCCACCTATCAGGGCGAAACGCTTGACGGCGCAGAGGTGCTCAAGCGCGCGGGCCTCAAGCCCGTCGTGCTTTCTTCCAAAGAAGGCCTTATCCTGCTCTCCGGCACCACGTCCGTCACCGCGTTCGCGTCGCTTGCGATCTATGACGCGCAGACGCTCAGCCTGACGGCAGACATTGCGGGCTCTTTCACGCTCGAGGTGCTCAAGGGTACACTGATGGCTATGGACGAGCGCCTGATGGCCGTGCGTCCGCACCCCGACCAGATCAACACCGCGGCCAACATCCGCGCCATTTTGAAGGACAGCCCCATGCTTGAGCGCTACCGCGGCCACCGCGTGCAGGACGCGCTGTCCATCCGCTGCATGCCGCAGCTCCACGGCCCGGTCAAAAAGGCCGTCAAGGACGCACAGACGACTCTCGCCATCGAGCTCAACTCGTCCGTCGACAACCCGCTCATCTTCGATGAGGAGGACGGCGGTGCGGTCGCGCTGATGGGCTGCAATGCCGACGGCACCTATGCTGGTATGGCGTCCGACAACCTCTGCATCGCGATCACAGATCTGTGCAAAATGAGCAACAGCCGCATCGACCGCCTGCTCAACAGCTTGGTGAGCGAGCTGCCGGCGTTCCTCAACAAGAACGCCGACTTCAACAATGGCCTTATGATGATCCAGTACGCCTCCGCGGGCCTTCAGGGTGAACTGCGCATCCTTGCGCACCCTGCCGTGGTCGACAACCTGACCACCTGCGCCAACCAGGAGGACTACGTCAACATGGGCTACAACGCCGCCAAGAAGGCCTACGACTCGATGCACCTCGCCAAGTATATCCTCGCCGCCGAGCTCATCTGCGACGGTCAGGCGCTCGACTGCTACGAGGACAAGCGCTGCGCCAAGGGCACGCAGGCCATCTACGATCTGCTCCGCACCAAAGTCCCCGAGATGGACAACGACATGCCCCTCACGCCGTATCTCGAGGCCGTCGCCCAGCAGATCATCGACCGCGCGTATATCCGCACCGTGGAAGCAAGCGTCGGCGAGTTGAAGTTCTAAAGGAGAATGCCATGAGCGAGCACGAACACGTCCATGAGCACGGCCACGAGCACCCCCATGTGCACGGGCATGTCCATGACCCCGAGCAGACGAAAAAGATCAGCAACCGCCTTGCGCGCGCCATCGGGCACCTCGAATCCATCAAAAAGATGGTGGAGGACGACCGCGACTGCTCCGAGGTGCTGATCCAGCTCGCCGCGGTGGAGTCCGCCATCCGCTCGACCAGCCGCCAGATTTTGCGCAACCACATGGATACCTGCGTCACCGCCGCCATCCAGCAAAATGACGAGGAGACGCTCTCCGAACTTTACCGCGCGATCGACGAGCTTCTAAAATGACAAGTGAAAAAACGTCCGGCTGAATATCAGCCGGACGTTTTTTATTGGAATGTTCTTCCTTTTGCATAGCGGGCAAAAATGCGCGCAAACTAAGCGCGGCAAACGCCAAAACAACTTTTTCAGGAGGACAAATCCATGACCGATCATACCAATAACGGCTGCTCCTGCACGCCCAACACCTCTATTCGCTGCGCCGTGACCAACTGCGCCAACCACTGCAAGGACGCCCAGTACTGCGGTCTGAACGCCATCCAGGTCGGCACGCACGAGGCCAACCCCACCATGGACCAGTGCACCGACTGCCAGAGCTTCAAGAAGCAGTAATTTTTGCAGCCGCCCCTTAAGGCGGCCGCTACATAGCATCAAAAAGGCGGTGACAGCATGACGGAAAAGGGCAAATACCGCGTCTGTGGCGCGCTCGCAGGCACGGTGAACGGCTTATTCGGCGGAGGCGGCGGCATCCCGCTCGCGTTTTTGCTGCGCTCGTGGGCAAAGCTCTCCGACAAGACGGCGCTTGCGACCTGCGTGGCTGTCATCTTCCCGTTTTGCCTTGTGTCGGTGCTCGTGTACGCCCTCCGCGGCGCGCTGCCGCTCGGAGAGGCGCTCCCCTACCTTGTCGGCGGGCTTGCAGGCGGATGGATCGGCGGCAGGCTCTTCAAGGACGTGCCGAACACATGGCTCAAGCGCATTTTCGCGCTGTTTCTGCTCTATGGCGCGGTGAGGTACCTTCTGTGACGGACTGGCTCTTTCCCGCGCTCTGCGGGCTTTTGACGGGAATCCTCTCGTCCTGGGGCGTCGGCGGCGGGACACTGCTTCTTTTATGCATGACGCTCTTTTTCGGCGTGGAGCAGCGCACAGCGCAGGCCATCAACCTGCTCTATTTTCTGCCAACCGCGGGCATCTCGCTCTTCGCGCATCGCAAAAACGGATATCTCAACAAAGCCGTCCTGCGCGCGGCCATCCCGACCGGCACGCTCTGTGCGCTCGCCGCCGCGTTTTTGACGACAATGGTCGACAGCAGCGTCTTCCGCAAGCCGTTCGGGCTGTTCCTGCTCTACGCGGGGCTGTCGATCCTCTTTGAAAAGAAGAAAAACAGCAAAAAAGAAACGCCGTGACTTTCGTCATGGCGTTTTCGATTCTATTCAGATGCGCAGCGCCGTTTCCAGCGCGATATAGAGCTTGCCGAGGTCGTGGTTCGCGCCGCGAAGATTGGCGACATCGTAGCCGCTCTCCTCCAGCACGTCCCCCGCCTCGAGGAAGTTATAGAGCGATAAGCCGTAAAAACTGCACACCGCCTGCACACCGGCGAGCTCCATCTCCACGGCGAGACAGCCCTCGCTTCTTCGCTGCGCGACGAGGCCCGCGGTCTCGCGGATCATGGCGTCCGTCGTCCAAACCAGCCCCGTCACGTGTGGGACGCCCAGCTCGGTAAAGATGTCCGAGAGCTTCTGCGCATTCTCGACCGTGATGTAGTCAGACGGCGCGGCGAAATAATACGAGCAGCCCTCGCCGCGGTAACTCTCCGTCGGGACGATGAATTTGCCCCTCGTCGCCTCCCGATTCAGGCTCCCGCAGGAACCGAACATCACGAACTTCGACGCACCGACGATCCAGCTCGCCTCATAGCACTCCGACGCGGCAATCGCCGAGCCGATGCCCGAGAGGTAAAACGCGACGTCCGTTCCCTTGTAATTCATGCGGTAAATGGGAATGTTCCCGTTGCACGCGCCGATGAGGCCGATCTTTTCGCAGGGAAAGGCTTCCAGCAAATGCTGATAGATCTTTTGCGAAAACAGGATCAGGCACGTTTCGACAAGGTGCTTCTGCTCGCCATAAAAGTCCCGCAGGCTGATGACGGGTTCAGTCTTATCGTCAAAGCAGTCGGTGATCATATGCTTCAGCGCTGGTCCGTCAGTTTTTCGAGCGCGTCTTTTGCGGCCATCTGCTCGGCTTCCTTCTTGCTGCGGCCCGCGCCCTTGCCCACAGCGCCGCCGTTGAGCAGCACTTCAAAATAGAACGTCTTGTCATGGTCGGGGCCGCTCTCACCAAACAGGCGGTAGGAAAGCGTCTGGTTCGGCGTGCGCTGCACGAATTCCTGCAAAATGGTCTTGTAGTCGCGGCGCTTTTCCT
>OIWS01000565.1_pt1 | contig 46960 bp, 46 predicted proteins | sample 1587611 | NCBI WGS metagenome assembly OIWS01 (sample SAMEA3888919, study PRJEB22519) | human gut metagenome | biome: human gut; feature: human-associated habitat; material: faeces | place: Denmark | collected 2010 | reverse complement strand
ACAAAAGCTCAAATCTGCTATTTTTTGCTTTTTTAGTCATTCTTTTTCTGAAAAACAAGCCGGATCAGATTATCGGATTGAGCGACGACGATGGCAGCATAAATGGTCAGGCCGATGGCATGGCCCCAACTGCCGCTTAGTGCCAGATAGATGACGATAGGGACCCAGACAATCATGGTGCCAACAATCGGAATGATGGTGGCAAAGCTGGTCAACAGCCCGAACAGGAGCAGATTGGGGACGCCGAAGATCCAGTAACCGATGGTGGCAATACCGCCTTGAATCAATGCCAGCAGCGGAATTCCTATTGCGTTGGATTGAACGATCAGTTTGATTTTATGCAGAATCTCGCCTCCGTCCTGTTGGTTGAAGGGTAACAGCCCATACAGATAGTGTTCCATCTTGCGTCCACCGGTCAGCATGAAATAGAGTACGATGATCAGCACAAAAATGTTGACGGTAAAACTACCGATCCACTCCATGAATACCTGCCCCACCTTAGGTAACCAACTGGCCAATTTAACCAAATTGTCCGTGACAAGCAGATTGTATCCAGTGCGTGCTTCGATCAATCGGGCAAACTGTTTGGCTGGCTCAATGATGGAGTTTGGGTCTAAGTTGACGCCTTGCAATTTGTTGACGATCATCCATACGATAGCTGAGATCGGGATCAGAAAGCATGCGATCGCTTCGATCAAGATTAGTGCAGCGGCCCATCCTTTCCGGAAACGGTGTCTTTCGGTCAGAATGAACATTTGATTGCGGAGCAGAATATACAACGTAAATGCACCGAGCAGGCCGCCTACATAAGGCAATGCTTTGATGAAAATGGTGACGCCAAGCCCCAGGATAATGGTAATCAGGGCATAACGCCAATATTGTTCTTGAACGCTCATGATGGTAAGGTGTTCATTGGTAATGTGGTGTAAAGATATGGGATAAAATATGAATAGAGTGCATTAAGATCAAATCTTCAAAAATGTAAAATATCGATTTCCGGCAGGTAAATTTGGGCCGGATCGTCTTCGATTCATCAACAAATGGGGCAACTTCAGACTCCCCGCCTCACCGGAGATGATCAGTGCCGAAAGCGAGACGACAAAAAAGCCTGAATCGGTACCAATATGCAGGACCTGGAGGGCTGAGAATTGAACGAATTGGACAAAGAAGAAAGAGCCGACCTTTTACGACGGCTCTTCCCGGTTTGTTCCATGTCCCGATACGGCCAATTTGCGCAGGTTGAGTACAATACTTTTGCCTGCAACTATATGCGTTTGCTCGAGATCTGCCGGTGGAAACGGATTACTGTCCCGAGTCCAATAAAGGTTATCGAAGGCAACAGCTACCGATGCAACTTGAGTCCATAACGGGAGTGCGTGATCGTCCGGTCAATCGGTGTCGTCGGTGTCGTTCGCCTCGGCATCATCACTGTTAGCGTGGGCCTTCGTGGCCCGATACTTTGCCATCAGGACACGTATTGATGCGTAAATGTTCTTGGCCCATTCCAGGATTGAATAGAGTCTCCCGATGCTGTTTGCAATCCGTTCGAGCAGAAAATTCATGCTGAACATTGCATCGATGCGACGATAATCCTCTTCCAAACGCATCTCTACTTGAGCGAGTTCGCGAGCAATACGCAAACGTTGAGCCTGTACATCGGCCAATGTGCGGAGGTGTTTGTAATCAACTCTCTTTTTCATAATCCGGATGTTTTTGGCTCATGTTGTCAATCATACGGCTGAGTAGCCGAACCGATTGATTGATGATCAGTTTACCTCGTACCAAATAGACGATGACAGCTAACAGCAGAAACAGACACCCCATCAACACAATGGCCAGCAGAACCGACCCCAAAGCGATGCCCAACAGCCAGGTTAGAGCAATGGCAAAGAAGATGATGGCGATCCCTATCAATACGCTCAGAACGAAAATCCCGAACAGCGAATTGAACAGTGTGGCAAGGTTCTCAATCAGACTTAGCCGGAAACTTTCGACCCGTAAAGCAGCGTACTCTTTGAGGTCGCGAAAGCTCTGCTCTACCCGGCCCATAGACGAATCATTGACCATAGACCACAAGGTTACGCTTTATCGTATGATTCTGGATGGGTCGATAATTTGACCTCCCGAATCTTCTCCTCGACCATCTCCTGCAATTCTTGCATCTTTTTTTTGCCGTGTTTGATCTTGCCGGAGATTTTGTTACGGGTATTTGCTCCTGAATCAGGCGCCAATAAAAGAGCGGCAATTGCACCGATTGCCAGGCCGCCGATGAACGAAAGAAAGTTTTGATTTTTCATAGTTACTGGTATTAAATGGATTCTTTATGACAGTGCTTTTCGAAAGTATTGCAAAAAATAAACCATACTTTTCTCTAAGCATAAATTTCAAGGAGATGTTGGGTTAAACATGGCGGACGCATAAATTGTATTATCTTTGCTTGACCTATAACCCGAATGAACAAAACGTTATGAGAAAAATTGGTAGCCTTTGCATGGCTTTGGCGGTATCGGCTGTCGGAGCTATGGCTCAATCGCACGTACACCCCGAAGCCTATCAGATCGACAAAAAAGATGTTAAACGAGCCCAAACATTGATTGATACTCCCTTGACTGCTCCACCGGTTGTCCCGAATCCGGCACCTGGAGCACAGTGGTTTCCAGAGGCCAGTTTGGGCCTTTTCATGCATTGGGGTATTCACAGTGTGGTCGGAGCGCAACCTTCATGGGATATGATCACCGGCTATCGCTATGGGGGACGTGTAGCTCCCCCGGAACGCTATTACGCTTTGGCTGAACGTTTCAATCCGCAACAGTACGATCCGAACAAATTTCTGAAAGCAGCCAAAGAGGCCGGGTTTACTTATGCGGTGTTGACAACGCGGCATCATGACGGGTATGCCTTGTGGCCATCGAAATATGGCATCGGCACCAAACAGTATATGAACGGTCGTGATCTGCTGAAAGATTATGTGGAGGCTTGTCGGGCCAATGGCTTGAAGGTTGGCTTTTACTATTCTCCGCGCGACTGGCACTATCCCGGACTCATGCATCCCAGAGAGTTTGATGTAGCTACTCGCGATTCGTTGCCTCCGATTACCGACTCGATAGCCAACCGTAAAGCGTTCGAGCAATTCCTGGGCTATGTGATGGCTCAACTCGAAGAGTTGTTGACCGACTATGGCAAAATCGATCTGTTATGGTTTGACGGTATGAGTTGGCGTGGAGAGTCGGAGATGTACACCGAGCAGATCTACGCATGGGTCCGTTCCCTGCAACCTGATATTGTGATTAATGATCGGTGGTCCAATATCATCAACCCGGAACATCAGGGTGGATCCGGCATCAGTTTCGGAGACTTCAATACCCAGTTTGAATGTACGTTACCGACGCATATCCCGTCACAATGGTGGGACCATTGCGATATATGGACCGATGGCGAAACATCGGGTTGGGGGTATGATCCCAAGGGTAGATTCCGTCCGGTCTCCTGGTTTTTGCGTCATTTGGCCACGACACGGTCGATGGGAGGTAATTTCCTGATCAATGCAGGGCCCAATCCCAATGGAGATATGCATCCCAACTACTATACGACGGTTGATTCGATCACTCGGTGGATGCAACATAGTCGCGAATCGGTGATTGGAGCCGGACCTACTCCAGGAGCGCAGTTAAGCAATGCAATTATTACTACACGTGACAATGTTTGGTATCTGCATATCCTGCCTGAATTGACCCGCAAAGTGTCGGTAAAGACCGATAAACGTCCAACGCAGGTGATCCTGCTCCGCACCGGAGAGCAGATTCCGTATGACTACTATAAAGGTTTTGTAACATTCCAGCTGGATCCTGCACAGCGTACCAATACGGATGATGTGGTTAAAGTGACCTTATAAGCCCCCCTGAGGGTGTGTCAACTTATCAAAACAGATCGAGCCTGCAAAGTTGCAGGCTCGATCTGTTTTGATGCTATTGGAATGCCCTTGTTAGCCAAAAAGCGTAACTTGAATACTGATTATTTGTCGGAAGAGTCGATGGTAGCGGTGGTTTCGATTTCGACCAATGCGCCCATGGGGAGTTTAGCTACTTGATAGCAGACGCGGGCTGGCATCTGTTCCGTATAAAAACGGGCATAGACAGCGTTCATCGCTGCAAAATCATTCATGTCAGCCAGCAGAACGGTTGATTTGACCACATCTTTGAATGAGCATCCGGCAGCTGCGAGGATAGCTCCGGTATTTTTGAGGGATTGCTCGGTCTGTGCTTCGATTCCTTCAGGCATTTTGCCGTCTGCGGGGTTAATGGGAAGTTGCCCCGAAACATAAAGGGTTCCGTTGGCTTCAATGGCCTGGCTGTAGGGTCCGACAGCCTTTGGCGCATTATTTGTTGCAATTACTTTTCGCATAACTAATCGATTTATATGGACACAAATGTAATAATGTTCCCGAAATATTGTTTATACTTGCGTCTGGAAACAATAATTGATAACAGCATATGAAAACGTTGAAATTTATTCTGTTGATTGCTATGGCAGTTGTTATGGCATCATGTTGCGCATGCCGCAAAGGCAAAAAAGTGGTGGATAAACCGCTGACCGCAACCAAATGGGAGTTGGTCGAAATGAACGGCCAGCAGGTGAAAACCAACGACAATTATTACCTTGTTCTGAATGCAGACGATACCAATTTTAATGGTCGTGGCGACTGCAACTCCATGATGGGTAACTACACGTTGGATAGCAAGACCGGTAAACTGGCTCTGAATGCCATTGGTTCGACTCGTGCATTTTGCCCGGATCAGGCCGGCGAAGATAGATTCTTCCAAGCTTTGAGCCAGGTCAACAATTACGATGTGGATGGCGATCTGCTGCTGCTGTTTAATAAAAACAGCGAACTGATCCTGGTGCTGCAGGCTAAATAGTTCGTTGTTTGCTTGATATGCGGATTAGTCATTGAGACTAATCCTATTTGAAAGCGAGGCCCGCATGAATACGGACCTCGCTTATTTTATGCAAGTGGCAGTTGTGTGAAGGTACTGTCGTTGGATGAAGATGGTGTGCAGATCTGAATCCGCCTGTTTATTCAGAATTTAATGTAACGAGCACACAGTGAGTGGCAATGGTTTTGTACGCTTATGAAAATGGTTTATGGCGCGGAGGCTGGCATACTGTCAGAAGATTCAGCGGGGGAATGCACTTGAGGGACCTCTTCCCTATTCTAACGGGCGGCGGTTGTGGAGGGCATGGGCGATGGTTAACTCGTCGGCATAGTCCAGTTCATCTCCAAAGCCGATTCCACGGGCAATCGAGGTCAATTTGATGCCGGGACAATTCTGCAGTCGGCGTGAAAGATAGAAGGAGGTGGTCTCCCCTTCGACCGAGGTACTCAGGGCTAAAATCACCTCTTTGATTTCGCCGCGAGCAATGTTGTCGAGTAATAGATCGATCCTTAAATCAGAAGGGCCGATTCCCTGCATTGGTGAAATAATGCCTCCTAAAACGTGATAGAGTCCGTTGTACTGACGAGTATTCTCAATCGAAATGACATCTTTGACCTGTTCGACCACACAGACAGTTGTCCGATCTCGGCTCTCATCGGCACAGATCTCACAAATATCGCTATCCGAGAGATTATTGCATCGGGAACAATGGTGAATCTCTTTACGGAAACGGGTTATGGAACCGGCCAACAGCTCGACATCCTGAACCTCCATCCGCAAAATGTGCATGGCTAACCGCAGAGCGGTCCGACGCCCTACTCCGGGCAGTCGTGAGAGCTCTCCCACCACATCATCGAGTAATTTGGACATAGCGCAAAAACTAATCGATCATTTCAATCGCTTTGGCTTCGATCCACCCTTTGTTGCCGTCTGAGATCTCGATCTCGCGGAAGTCTCCCAGCGAATCTTTTACAGCAACTTTTGTCCCCTCGTGCAGTACGAAGAGATCTTTACTCGAAGGATCGGGCGAACTTTTTACCGGTGCAGCACTGCTCATGACAATGGCTTTATCCGGATTGAGCAGAATTTTGCGTTGCGATCCGGCAAACCAGGCACTGATGACAAACAGTACCAGCAGACTCAAGGCCCCATAAAATCCTATCTTACGCCATTTCAGGGTGCTGGTCAGCAGGTAAACCAATCCGGCGATCAACATCGCGGTGAAGAAGACCAGACTCAATCCCGCCCATGCGTTGCTGGTCATACTCGATCGCAATTCATTCATCCAACGGTGTAAGAAGAAGGTGGGCATGACGTCAATCTTATCTTGAACGTATTTGTTGGCAATCGTAATGTTGTACAACACGTCCTCATCGGACGGAGAAAACCGCAATGCGCGATTGTAGTTGAGCAGCGCTTTGCCGATCATGCCCCGCTTGAAATAGGCGTTGCCAAGATTCAGATACAGATCATCGCTCTCATGACCGAGAGCTCGAATGGTTTCGTAATCCTGAACAGCTTTTTGATAATTTTCGTCAAAATAGGCCTTGTTACCCGACTCCCACAACTCTTTGGTCGTTTGAGCCTGAGCGCATATTGTAGTCGTCAGCAAAAGTGCAACGGCGATATGAAGAAACCTTTTCATCGGTTTATTTTTTAATCAACGATTCAAATTTGGACAATATCTTGACCGCACCGTTATAGATCTCGGTCATTTGACCCGATGCTGAAGGCGAGTATTGAGCATATTCGCATTCCGAAATGATCTCAATGAAACGGTTGATATATTCACTCTCGATCGAACGTTTGAGCAACTCTTCGCGCATGTTGTCCTTCGTTAGGTTCGATACGGGGATGTTCAATTTATCGCTCATATACCCCCACAGCGCTTTGAGCATCTCTTCATAGAAGGAGCGCTCATCACCAGCCGTCATATAGTTGAGTGCAGCGTGCAGGCGTTGCAGTGCCACCTTATTGGCTCGACGATTGCGGATAAGAGTGGTATTCTGCAAATCACGCAGCCGTTTGCGCAGTACGACATAGGTCCCGGCAGCAGCAGCGGTCAGCACTACAATGGCCAACCAATAGGCCCAACTGCCGAAATAGAGATGTCCTCGACGATGCAGATGTGGATTACCAGTGCGGATAAATCGGATATCCTTATCCAAAATTTTCAGATCCTCTTTCATTCTCAGGGTATTACCTCCTGAGATACCCCCTGTGGAATCTGCGTTGACCTCGATATTGACCTGAGGGGCCGAAAGGGTCACATATTGAGCCTTATTCGGATCGAAATAGGAGAACTCGATCGGACCAACCGTGTAAGAACCTTCTGCACGAGGAATGAATGGGAAATCGAACTGCCGATAACCGGTGATACCATTGCTGTTGTGGGAGAGGCTCTCGGTTGTCTTCATGTTGTACTGCTCAAATGAGGAGGGCATTGTTACTTTCGGTGCCTGAATTAACGGCAGGTTACCGTTACCGGAGATCTTCAGTTGATATGTACCTGAGGAGTTGGCTGCCATCACATCGTGGTCGAGCTGCCCCTGCATTTGGAACTGCCCCACAGCCCCATTAAACGACGCTGGAGCACCTGACGGAAAGTTTTTGACCGTAATCTGAATCGGGGCGGCCGTAATGTTTTTGCGCACCTCCTCAACGTTCTGCCCGGAACCAAAGAAGTTATCAAATAGTGAACCCGTTTGAGGTGCTTCAGTGATGATTTGCGCAACTATCGTCATGGAACTCTGCTCAATATAGAGCTTGCCATACTGTTGCGGATAGAGCAAGGTCTCTTTGATGATTCGGGTATCGTATACTTTACCCTTGTAGGTTTCTCGTTCCCACTTTTGACCATCCACATTGAGCTCCTGAGCCCAAAAACCGTTAAAGGCAGGGAAATTGGCCTTTTCGATGCCGCTAATCGGCACGCGTGTATAGAGCTTAAAGGTCGCTTTGACCGGTTGGCCTTTATAGACCTGATTGCGGTTGACATATACGCGTATGAGAATATCGTCAGCGGCAATTCCTCTGCCGTTGCGAATCGCACTCCGAGAAGATGGAGAGGACGAGGTGCCGTTACCTCGTTGCTGGGACATCCCCTCGGCTGCAACTACTTCAATGGTCTGTGATTTGGTTGTGTAGGTTTTTCCATCTACGCGTGCAACTGCACCGGGAATGGTAAATTTACCGATTTTGTTGCCTTGCAGAACATACGTGTAGGTGATAGAGACCGATTGGGTGACTTTGCCGTTGATAATCTGAACAGAACGGCCTTCAGCAGTGCTGGGACCAGCCAAAATATCAAAACCTCCGAATGAGGCAGGTGGGTTGAAAAGGTCGGGTTTGGTGTTCAGGGTAAATTCGATACGAAACGGTTCGCCTTCCCCCACGATGGTCGGAGTATGTGCTTCGAACGAAACCTCCTCAGCGAAAACAGGCAAGCACAAACAGAACGAAAAAACGAGAGCAAATATTAATCTCAAACGATGCAACATGGTTCTTCGATTCTAATTACCCGCAAAATTAACGGTTTTTCCACAATCTAATACATTTGGCCGTGATTTTGTGACCCTTTATATTCAACGTTGAAAAGGTTAGTTTTAGTATGTCTGACAATGTCTTGTTGTAGCTTTTATTATCTGTATTAATATTGTTTGTAATGTTTAGATAATCAAGTGCTTAAAGTTTTAAATAGACAATTTTATGAGTAAACAACGTTACTATTACGGATCTGTAGGTGAAGATTACGTTAACTAACATGTAGAAATAGTAGTTTTTAAAATTTTTTATATTTACTTTGGCCCAGCTAAGGAAATGATTTTCTCCAACAATAATCGTGAACAACTATGCATAATTTAAATGTCCCTCATACCGATGCAAAACGCGTCGTCATTGTCGGTGGTGGTTTTGCCGGATTAAATTTGGCAAAAAAGCTCCGGAAATGCTCTCGATACCAGGTCGTATTGGTCGATCAGAATAATTATCACCTGTTCAAGCCTCTGCTTTATCAGGTTGCCAGCGCCGGATTGGATCCGAGTGATGTGTCATTCCCGTTCCGGCGAGTGTTTCGAGCCAAGAAAAATATCTTTTTCCGGATGGGCCGGATGGTGGCCGTCCATCCGGAGCAAAACCGTCTGGAGACCTCGAGCGGATCGATTCAATATGATTATTTGGTAATTGCGACTGGTTGCGTTCCCAATTTCTTCGGTATCAAAGATATCGAAAAGTTTTCCTGGCCGATGGCCGATGTGCGTGACTCGCTGCGCATCCGGAATACGATGTTTAACAATTTGGAACGGGCCATGATTGCTCCAACAGATGCCGATCGGCAGACCTTGTTAAACATTGTGATTGTAGGAGGAGGTGCCTCTGGAGTAGAGATCGCCGGTGCAATGGCGGAAATGCGTCGGTATATTGTTCCGAAAGATTATCCGGGTATCGATATTGCAATGATGCATATCTACTTGATCGAAGGTCGTGATCGTTTGCTTGCCAGTATGACTCCCAGAACCTCCAAAGGATGTCTGCAAGTGCTTGAAGAGAAGGGTGTCGAGGTGTTGCTGGGAATTACCGTTACTGATTATCGTGACAATCGTGTCTATTGCAGCGACGGACGTGTGATTCGAAGTGCCAATTTGATTTGGACCAGCGGTGTGAAGAGCGAAATGATCGAAGGTATCGAACAGAGCCAAAAGGAACATCGCGGTCGTATATTGACGGATAGTTATAACCGAGTTAAGGGATTCGACAATATTTTTGCTATTGGCGATGTCGCTTTTGTCGATGATCCGCTCTACCCTGCCGGATATCCGCAATTGGCACGCGTGGCCATTTCGCAAGGACAGCGTTTGGCCTCCAATTTAATAGCACAAGCTGATAATCGTCCGATGAAACCGTACCGTTACACGCCTATTGGCGTATTGGCAACAGTCGGACGTAATCGGGCTTTTGTCGAATGGGGAAAATTGTATCTTGAAGGTTTTTGGGCCTGGATGGTGTGGAGTGTGATTCATATTCTGTTCCTGCTCGGGGTGCAGAGTAAAATCAAGGTCTTCACGGGGTGGATCTGGAACTATTTCGGCAAAGATCTGCCTGTCCGTTTGATTATTGGGGATACCCCGCCACATCATCTCGATAAAACAAAAGAGACAGATCCGAATAACGCATCTGCCTCTCATTGATATATTTGATAACCTCTTTTAGTAAGAAGCCGGATTATTCCTCCTCATCATCGGAATCTTCGGCTTCTTTCATATTGTGGAAGACGTTGGTTACATCGTCATCCTCTTCGAGCCGTTCAACCAATTTGTCAATTGATTCCCGTTGCTCGTCGGTAACCTCTTTGGTATCCAACGGAATGCGTACGAACTCTCCGCTGATCAATTCGAAGCCGTTGTCCTCGATATATTTCTGGATTTTACCGTAAGCCTCGAATGCTCCGTAAATGGTGATTTCGTTCTCATCGGCATAAACCTCATCAACCCCGAAATCAATCAGTTCCAGCTCCAGTTCATCCAAGTCAACACCCTCTTTGGGGGCCACTTTGAAAACACATTTGTGTTCGAACAGGAAGTCCACCGAACCGGTAGTTCCCAACGTACCGCCACATTTGTTGAAGCAGTTACGCACATTGGCCACCGTACGGGTCGTGTTGTCGGTTGCAGTCTCGACAATGATGGCGATGCCATACGGACCGTAACCTTCATAAACCATCTCTTTGTAATCGGCCGTATCTTTTGAAATAGCCCGTTTAATAGCCCTTTCGACATTCTCTTTGGGCATATTGGCCGCTTTGGCATTCTGAATCAACACACGCAAACGGACGTTGCCACCCGGGTCTGGACCTCCTGCCTTAACGGCGATTTCGATCTCTTTGCCCAGTTTGGTAAAGGTACGGGCCATGTTACCCCAACGTTTCAATTTACGCGCTTTGCGGTATTCGAATGCTCTTCCCATATGGTTTGTAATTTAAAATTTTCGGTTGGCAAAATTAAATAAAAAAAACTGGAAAGAGAAATCTAACCGCCTTTGCTTTACAAATCTTTGCGTTGATGGACCCACTTTTTGAAGCTGCAATTTATCTCTGAACAGTAAACCTCCTCGTGCAATCCCGTTAGTCCATGCGGATATTTTGCCTGCGAAATTTTTTCATATCATTTTGTATTGAGTTCATGCTGCATCTTTTAGCGACGAGGAACGAAATAGGTTGGCAACAGTCGTATTAATGTGCTAAAATGGAGGTTATCTGAACTTGGGCCGGTCTCAGACTCTTGTGACCGATCCTTAATTAAGATACCTTAGTTTATGGAGAAGCTGGGGGCCGGTTTGATGACACCAACAAAAACACTATTTTTGTCTGGAACAAAAAAGATGAGTTATGACATTGGATGAACAGGTCAATCAGGCTTTGGAGGTGCTGCGGCAGGGCGGTATTATCCTATACCCGACCGATACGGTATGGGGCATTGGATGTGATGCGACCAATGCAGAAGCTGTGGAAAAAATTTATGCCCTTAAGGAGAGTGTCAACAAGAAGAGCATGTTGGTGTTGCTCGATAAAACAGAAAAAGTTTCCCTGTATATTCATAAAGTGCCCGACATTGCCTGGCAACTGTATGATGTAGCGGATAAACCGTTGACTTTGATTTTGCCAGGAGCTTGTGGAGTCGCTCCCAATCTGGTCCCGGAGGAGGGAACGCTCGGTATCCGGATTGCGGATCATGAATTTTGCAAAAAGTTGATTTACAAATTACGCAAACCGCTGGTATCTACGTCGGCCAATATTTCGGGAGAACCCACCCCAACCTCTTTCGATCAAATTTCACAAAAAATCATCGATGGTGTCGATTTGGTTGTGGATCCAATTTTTGATGAGCACCCTACGCACAAGGCTTCATCCATTCTGATGGTGGGTGTCGATGGTGAAATTAAAATTATTCGAGCCTGAGATGATAACGGTTACTCCTATTCAGAAACGTTTTGCGGATGTAGACATGCTGGGGCATGTCAACAATGTGAATCAGCAGCATTACTTTGATTTGGGCAAAAGCGACTATTTTACACAGGTCATCAACGGACCTACCTCGTGGACAAAGGAGGGGCTGATCGCTGTAGCGACCAATACCAATTATATGGCTCAGATTTGGTATAATGAGCCGATCGTTGTGCGGACACGTCTGGAGAAGATCGGTAACAAAAGTTTGACGCTGTTCCAACAGATTGTCAATACCCAAACCGAAGAGATTAAATCCGAAAGTAGATCCGTACTGGTTGCCTTTGATTTTGTCGCACAACGTTCCATCCCTATTCCGCCGGATTGGCGAGAAAAATTCGCAGTTCAACTTTAATGGTTGTCAAGACAACCCAGAGTGCGCAAGGTTGTGTACGGAGTAGAGTCCAATATAGTTTAAACATAAAAAAGAGGGTCAATCGGACCCTCTTTTTTTAAGTTTTAATAGTAAATTTAGTATTTGTTTGGAATACGAAATTATTCTATTACGGTTACATTCACAGCCTGCTCGCCCTTTTTGCCTTCGCCAATTTCGAACTCAACATGCTGACCTTCGTCCAGGCCCCGAAATCCCTCTTTGTTGATACCTGTGTAATGAACAAAGATGTCGTTGCCCGCTTCGGTTTTGATAAAGCCATAGCCTTTGGCTGAATCAAACCATTTTACAGTACCTTTCATAAAAATAAATATTAAATGATATCCACCTACAAAGAAAACAAAAAACTTTTTGAAAACAACACCATGGCGTAGTGTTTTTTTGCCCTATGAGTAGATTTTGATTATATAAGCGCTTACTTGAACGTTTTTTGAATGTTTTTGAAACAAAATGCGCTGCTCTTTCACGGAGCAGCGCATATAACGTATCGAATAAATTCCTTGATCAGGTATTCATACCACCACATACATGGATCGTCTGACCGCTCACATAGCTTGACAGGTCAGATGCGAGGAAGAGTGCCACATTAGCCACATCCTGCGGAGTACCGCCACGACGCAACGGAATTTTTTTCGCCCAATCGTCACGAACCTCCTGAGACAACTGTGCGGTCATATCGGTAATAATGAAGCCCGGAGCGATGGCATTTGCACGGATTCCACGCGAACCCAACTCTTTAGCGATTGATTTGGCCAAACCGATCAATCCGGCTTTAGAAGCCGAATAGTTAGCCTGTCCTGCATTACCCGATACACCGACAACCGATGCCATATTGATAATGCTGCCGCTCTTCTGACGCATCATAATCGGAGTAACGGCATGGATAAAGTTGAATGCAGATTTCAGGTTGACATTAATCACCATGTCCCACTGCTGCTCACTCATACGCATCATCAGACCGTCGCGCGTAATACCGGCGTTGTTAACCAATACATCGATACGACCGAAATCCTTAACGATTTCGGCAACCACCTTAGCGGTATCTTCGAAATCGGCAGCATTCGACGTATAGCCTTTCGCTTTAACACCCAACGCCTGCAACTCCTTTTCGGTATTTTGGAAATTTTCATCCGCTTTCAGATCGGTAAAGGCAACGGCAGCCCCCTCTTCGGCGAATTTCATCGCAATCGCCTTACCGATACCGCGAGCGGCACCTGTAATCACGGCGACTTTTCCTTCAAGTAGTTTCATCCGTTTATCTTTAAAATGATTAAAAATATTCGTGTACTCCCATTCGGGATGATCAAAGATATACAATTATTTGCAATTATGAAATTTTACGCCATCACTTCACCACCCAATCGGATAAGACATAAGATACAGAATAGGAACAACAGGCATTATTTTGCCTGCTCTTGTAATATATAATAGGATATCAACGATCTCACTCCTGCAACGATCATTCAAATCTGGACCTACAGTTACCCTCCCGTCCAGTAAGATTGCGATGAATATTCGGATTGTCCATTTTTTTGCTACCTTTGGAGCATATTCCTAAGTAAATGATATAATCCTCACCGAAATGACTCAAGACACCAAACTTTTCGACCTGATTGCGCAAGAAAAGCAGCGTCAAATGCAGGGCATCGAACTGATCGCTTCGGAAAATTTCGTCAGCGACCAAGTCATGCAGGCCATGGGCTCCGTACTGACCAATAAATATGCCGAGGGATATCCCGGTGCCCGTTACTACGGCGGCTGCCAGATTGTAGACCAAGTTGAACAACTGGCTATCGATCGGCTCTGCAAACTGTTTGGCGCCGAATATGCCAATGTGCAGCCCCACTCGGGCGCACAGGCCAACATGGCGGTATTCTTCACAGTGCTCAAACCAGGAGACACTTTTATGGGACTCGATCTCGCCCATGGAGGTCACCTGTCACACGGTTCGCCAGTGAACACTTCAGGGATTTTGTACCATGCAATCGGCTACAAACTCGACGAAGAGACCGGCATGATTGATTATGACGAAATGGAGCGTCTTGCTCTGGAGCATAAGCCCCAAATGATCATTGGTGGGGCTTCTGCATACAGCCGGGAATGGGATTACAAACGCATGCGTGAAATCGCAGACAAAGTGGGTGCAATTCTGATGGTCGATATGGCTCATACGGCAGGTTTGATTGCTGCTGGACTGCTGGACAATCCGGTTAAATATGCTCATATCGTTACATCGACAACCCACAAAACATTGCGTGGACCACGTGGTGGTGTAATTCTGATGGGTAAAGATTTTGATAACCCATGGGGCGTCAAAACTCCGAAAGGGGAGATCAAAAAGATGTCGGCCATGCTCAATTCTGCCGTGTTCCCAGGCATCCAGGGAGGTCCACTGGAACATGTAATTGCAGCGAAAGCCGTAGCGTTTGGTGAAGCTCTCGAACCTTCTTACAAAGAGTACCAGATGCAGGTTAAGAAAAATGCGGCGGCTATGGCTGTTGCTTTTGCAAAACGGGGCTACAAGATCGTATCCGGCGGCACAGACAACCACCTGCTGTTGATCGATCTGCGCACCAAATTCCCGGAACTGACCGGAAAGATGGCCGAGAAGGTGTTGGTGAAAGCTGACATTACCACCAATAAAAATATGGTTCCTTTTGATTCTCGTTCACCGTTCCAGACTTCGGGTATCCGTGTCGGAGCGCCGGCTATCACAACTCGCGGTTTGAAGGAGGCTCAAATGGATCAAATCGTTGATTTCATTGACCGCGTATTGAGTGATCCTGAAAATGAGGAGAACATTGCCCAGGTTCGCAAAGAGGTGAATGCTTTGATGAAAAACTATCCGCTGTTCGCTTGGTAGAACACAAACAGCCATTAATACAAAAAACGCTTCGGCTCAAGAAACGAGCCGAAGCGTTTTTTGTATGGACACGTGCTCCTAATTGCAGGAAAGATGGTCTGTATAAAGCGTTTTGTTGGAAAGACAGTAACTGACACACGTCTAAAATCCGTTGAGTGTATAGGGTAAGTACGACAGCAAAGAGCTTGTATTGCCCATTCTATTAGATAATATTGTTCTCTGATCATGAACCATCTACAGTATACTCCGTACAAAGCCAGAACTCGGCATATACAGGGCCGGTCCTATCTGAGTCCCATTGTTGACCTAAGTATACAGCCTCCGAAAATAGATAGGTGGAATTGTTGGATTGTGTTGCTGTCTTGCAAGTCTTTGAAGCACGAGATTCGGAAGTTGGGGTGCCGATTGGGAAAGCTGTTCGTTTTCAGACATGTGACAGTAACCGGTTGGACAACCTTGAAACGGAATGTTTTTAATTAAATGCCGATTGAACAGCCTGCGGATAAACGAAGAACTGCGCTAATGTAAGCGCAGTTCTTCGTTTATATCATCTTCCTTGAGGGTTATTTCTTTGCCGGAGTTGTGGCGGGAGCAGATGCGTTTTGTAAATCACTTGCACACTGCTGCATCATGCCGATCAGGACGTTGGGCATGGTGGGGTCAACACACAATGCCTCTGCAAAATCGGCCGGCTGCGGATAGGAAGCTTTGATTTTTGCAGTGAGATTGCTGTAAAAAGCTGTGAGCTGATCTGCCGTCAGATCTGCAGGCAAAATGCCAACAGATTGCAGTTGTGGATACGGGAAGATCAACGGCAGATTCTCATAACTGCTACCGAGCATGTCGGCTGTACAGTCGACCATGACAGCAACCAAGGTGTCGGTCTTGCCGGTGAGTTGATCATACTTGTTGTAATCTGGGTATGTCCCTTCGATTGTCGTTACTACGCAATTCTCCAAATTGGCAAAATCGTTTTTCTCCATGTGTTTAAGCATGGTCTTCTCTTTGTGTGCGCGTACGATTTCACGGAGTTCAGTACGTTCCTTGTCGGTCCATTTTTTTGCCTGGGTGCAGGCTGAGAATGAAACCAGAATTAACAGTGCTGGTAAAGCCAAGAAAAGTTTTTTCATAGCAGTTTAATTATTAAATGTTTGTTTGAAAATGGATTGTTCATCAGGCCTTGTTACGGTGATGCACTGAAGTGTGGCAAATTTGGTGCCGAAGCATACAGCGCTTAGCTGTTACATGGAAATTGCTCCCATTTTTGTGTCGTACGATGACCTATTTATAGGCTTTTTCCATTAAATTTGTTACGGGTTCGTCAATGAACAGATGAACAGAATTAATGGCCTGTTTATCTGAGTATTGTTGCTGTTGAGACGTGTGGTCATGGATATTTTGGAACTACGTGAGTATTGCCTCTCTTTGCCTCTTGCCGAAGAGACCCTGCCATTCGATGAGTGGTCATTGGTCTATAAAGTCGAGGGTAAAATGTTTTTATTGACCGATATGCAGGATTTTCATTGGATCAACATCAAATGCGATCCTGATCGGGCAATCGAGCTTCGGGAACGCTACCCAGAGGTGAAACCTGGATATCATATGAACAAAAGGCATTGGAATACCATTGAAATGTGTGGAGATCTACCTGATAAATTAATCAAAGCGTGGATCTTCGATTCCTACCGTCTGGTTATAGACAAGCTACCCCGGAGTAAGCGAGAACCGTTGTTGAGCATTCTGGCTGCCGGTTCTCAAAAACCGTAAGTTTCAAGCCCAGCTAGGACACTGCTGTGAATATGGACGAAATACGATATACCAAACAGGTTTTGTCATTACCGGATGATTACGAAGGCCCGGTGATCGCAACGTTGATTAGATGTGTCGGTCAGCAACGTGCTTCACGCGCTATACTCTACCTGCACGGTTATGTCGATTATTTTTTCCAGACCCATATGGCTGAAAGTTTTGTGCGGGAGGGGTGGAATTTCTATGCGCTCGATCTACGTAAATACGGCCGCTCTCTCCTGCCCCACCAGCATGCCTACTATTGTCGAAACCTAAGCGAGTATTTCCCCGAAATCGATCAGGCCATCGAGCAAATCGTAGCCGACGGAAACCAGGATATAACACTCTTAGGCCATTCCACCGGTGGTTTGATCGCTTCACTGTATGCAGCTTCGGGCAAAAGACGGCAGGCCGTTGATCGGTTGGTCTTGAATAGCCCGTTTTTTGCATTCAATACCGGGTGGTTCAAACGTACAGTGGCTATGCCGGTGGTAGCTTGGTTGAGCCGTCTGTGGCCCTACGGCTCCATGCGCAATGAGCTTTCACCGCTTTATTGGGATAGTGTACACCGTTCCGCAAAGGGAGAATGGGATTTCGATCCCCAACTGAAACCTCAAACCGGTGTGCCGCTCTATTTTGCGTGGCTGGGGGCGATCAGACGGGGACATCGCCGCCTGCATCGTGGACTGCATCTGTCGATCCCGGTATTGGTTATGCATTCCGATCGTTCGACCTACGCCCGGCAATGGGGTGAGGAGTTTACCTGCAGCGATGCCGTCCTCAATGTCGAAGATATTGCCCGATATGCTTGGTGTCTGGGCAATCGAGTTACCGACGTTACGATTGAGGGGGGATTGCACGATTTGGTCCTTTCCCGCAGAGAGGTGCGCGAAAAGGTCTTTAAGGTGATGTTTGAATGGATTACTGAACAAGAGTTGTTAAAGATAAATCATCAATCTGATTATGATGGAATCGATAAAACAGATATACCGAATTGGTAATGGCCCATCGAGCAGCCACACGATGGGGCCTAAACGCGCCGCTGAGATTTTCTTGTCGCGTAACCCATTTGTGGCCAGCTTTCGTGTAACATTATATGGTAGCCTGGCAGCTACTGGACATGGACACATGACGGATGTGGCGATTAAATCGGTGTTGGAACCGATAGCCCCTCTGGAAATTGTATGGAAACCGGATGTCTTTCTCGATTTTCACCCCAATGGCATGCTGTTCGAATCGTTGCGGGCAGATGGGTCAGTTCTCCAGTCCTGGACTGTCTTTAGTGTCGGTGGCGGGGCCTTGGCCAGTGACGATTTAAACACCCCTAAACCGGAGGAAATTTATGGAATGTCCACGATTTCGGAGATCCAGCAGTGGTGCGATAAAGAGGGTGGCAGTTACTGGGAGTATGTACAACAATGCGAAGGCATGGAGATCTGGGATTATCTCGATGAAGTTTGGCATGTGATGGTCGATGCGATTCATCATGGGCTGGATAATGAAGGGGTAATTCCCGGTGGGCTGGGCTTACGCCGAAAAGCAGGCAGTTATCTGATTCGGGCCAACAGCTATTCAGGAAGCATGAAAAGCCGTGGTCAGGTTTATGCTTATGCATTGGCCGTTTCGGAAGAGAATGCAACTGGCGGTAAAATTGTAACGGCGCCTACTTGCGGTTCGTGCGGTGTATTGCCTGCCGTCCTTTACCATATTAAAGAGTCGAAGAATTTTACCGACAAACGTATCTTGCGAGCTTTGGCTACTGCAGGCCTGTTTGGAAATGTGGTTCGTACCAATGCCTCTATTTCGGGGGCTGAGGTGGGGTGTCAAGGCGAGGTCGGTGTAGCTTGCGCTATGGCTGCCGCTGCTGCCTGTCAACTCTTCGGGGGCTCACCTTCGCAAATCGAATATGCAGCAGAGATGGGGCTTGAGCATCATTTGGGGTTGACATGTGACCCAGTATGCGGCTTGGTTCAGATTCCTTGCATCGAACGAAATGCGTTTGCTGCTGCCCGCGCTATGGATGCGAATGGATATGCTACCTTCTCCGATGGTAAGCATCGGGTTAGTTTTGACAAAGTGGTCGAAGTGATGAAGCAGACCGGCCATGATTTGCCGAGTTTGTACAAAGAGACGGCTGCCGGAGGTTTGGCTAAATACATGCAGCAGTCAAATGACGGTTCCTTCAAAACATTTTGATTTGTCAGGAGGGATTAATCTTTACCTGTAAGGTATTTAAAGAATAGGGGACAAACGTTAGTTTGTCCCCTATTCTATTGGTGATTTGAGATAAGTTTATCGACGTTGTTGTTTTGCACGAGCGGCAGCTTGTTGCTGCTGTAACTTAACCATCTCCTCGTAACGCTGTTGCCATTTCGACTTTTTCTGAGGTTTCTTGGCATTCTCTTTCATGCGTTGATGCAACTTCTCTTCGTTGACAATGTATCGGAAACCGTAAGTCTGTCCGATGGTGATGATGTTGCTCAACAGATAGTAGTAGTTCAAACCACTGGAGAAGTTATTCAAGAATACCAGCATCATGATCGGCATCAGGTAGAGCATCATGAATTTCATACCTGCCATTTGCGGTGCAGATCCGGCGGTCTGATTGTAATTGATACGCGAGTAGATGAACATGGAGGTGGCCATCAACAGCGCAAACAGACTGACGTGGTTGCCATAGAACGGAATGTTGAACGGCAGATTCAAAATGCTATCGTACGATGAGAGGTCGTCGGCCCACAAGAAGTGTTCGCCACGCAACTCGATTGACGCCGGGAAGAAACGGAACATGGCATACAGAATCGGCAACTGAATCAGCAAAGGAAGGCATCCTCCCATCGGATTGGCTCCGGCACTCTTGTAGAGGGCCATCATCGCCTGTTGCTTCTTCATGGCATCTTCCGGCTTCGGATATTTCTCATTCAGTTTGTCCACTTCGGGTTTCAACAACCGCATTTTGGCAGAGGACAGATACGATTTGTAGGTCAGCGGTGAAATCAGAATCTTGACGATCAGGGTCAGAATCAAGATAATGATACCGTAATTGGCGATGTGAGCTCCCAATGTATCAAAGGTCGGGATGACCAGCCAGCGGTTGATCCAACCTACGATCCAACCTCCCAGCGGAATCAGACGCTCAAAGTGCAGATCGTCATACTTTTTCAGTACGGAGAATTTGTTCGGACCAAAATAGAAATTGAAATTGTACTCCGATACCTGCGGATTGAAGGGTACCGAAACCTTTGCACGGAAAGTCTTGATCTTTCCCTCTCCGGGTTGGAATGTGCTATATTCCAACGTGCCGTTTTGGAAATCGTTTTGTGCTACGAAAATCGATGAGAAGAACTGCTGCTTGAAGGCGATCCATTTAACTTTGCTGTTGATGGTTTCGCTTTTGCCCTCCTTCGAGGTACGCAGCTGTTCTACCGATTCATCGCTCGGATATTTGTAAGCGATGGTCGTGTAGTTGTTCTCGTTCTCGAATCCCTTTTCGTTCTGCAAACCGATATTTTGCCAAGCAAACTCCAGATCTGTCTGATTCTGGGACAACAAGTTGTCCATGCCCACAAACCGTACATCGAAGTCGATCATGTAGTTGTCTTTGTAAATGGTATAGACAAAATCAACATGTGCCGACGAGTCGATGTCAAGCCGGAAGGTCAGATCCTTTGAGGCTTCGTTGGCTGCAAATACCGGGGTAAACGATGAATCTGCTACAAAATAGTAGTCACCGGTGTTGATCTGAACGTTATTAAACTGCTGTTTGATGAAGAACGACATGTCGAATACCGACGCCGAATCAGGAAACAGCACCAGCGGAGTGCCTTTATAGGTCTTGTAATCTTTTAATACAACCGATGATACCCGACCTCCTTTGTTCGAGAAGATCACCTTCATCAGATCGTTCTCGACTTCGATCTTCTTCTCGGTGCCTGTGGTGGCTTTGAACAGTGAAGAGCCCAGATGGCGCTCGAGCTGTGCCGTCGCCTGCAAGGTGTCTTGCTGACGGGTCTCAGCAGTGAGTGTATCTGCAGATTCAATCTCCTCGGTCGAGGTCAGAGCCTGTTGCTCCTGCTGCTCTTTTGCAAACTTTTGTTGAATCGAGGCATTATACCAGGTGAACCCAAAAAGAATGGCACCAATGACAATGAGTCCGATCAGTGTCTTTTTATCCATGGATCAGAATCGTTATTTACTTGTTGTTATGAGTTTTACTATATTCCGTAGCCGCTTTGACAAAGGATACGAACAACGGATGAGGATTCTGAACCGTACTCTTGTATTCAGGATGATATTGTACACCAATGAACCACGGATGGTTTTGCAGTTCAACTACCTCTACCAAATCGGTTTCAGGATTGACCCCGACCGGCTTCAAGCCCGCCTCGCGGAACTCTTCAATGTAATCGTTGTTGAATTCGTAACGATGACGGTGACGCTCTACAATCTGTGTCTTGCCATAGGCTTTGGCCACTTTCGAATTTTTGGTCAGCGTGCAGGGGTAACCTCCCAAACGCATCGTACCTCCCTTTTCGGTAATGCCCTTCTGCTCCTCCATCAGGTCGATCACCGGATGCGGCGTATTTTCAACCATCTCGGTTGAGTTGGCATCTTCATAACCCAGTACGTCACGCGCAAATTCAATCACAGCACACTGCATACCCAAGCAGATTCCAAAGAATGGGATCAGATTTTCACGGGCATATTTTACGGCAATAATTTTACCCTCGATGCCGCGGTGACCGAAGCCCGGAGCCACCAAAATGCCACACATGTCCTTGAGCTGTGTAGCAATGTTTTCTTCGGTGATCTTCTCGGAATTGACATAGTGCAGTTTTACTTTGGTATGGTTGGCTGCGCCGGCATGTACAAACGACTCTACAATCGATTTATATGCATCGGGAAGCTCCGTGTATTTACCCACCAAGGCGATATGTACCGTATCTTGAGGATGTTTGACCTTCTCGACAAATTCGATCCAATGTGCCAAATCGGGTTCGCCGTCATGTGGCAGGTGTAGTTTGTCCAACACTACGGTGTCCAGTTTCTGATGCAACATCATCAAAGGTACTTCATAGATGGTCGGGACATCGATCGATTCTACGACAGCGCTCGGATCGACATTGCAGAATAGTGCCACTTTGCGACGAATGGCCGTATTGAGGTGTTTTTCGGTACGCAGTACCAGCACATCGGGTTGCAAACCGTTTTCGAGCATCTGTTTGACAGAGTGCTGTGTCGGTTTGGTTTTCAACTCGCCCGCAGCGGCCATGTAGGGAATCAGAGTCAAATGGACAATCAATGTATTGCCATATCCCAATTCATAGCGTAGCTGGCGAACAGACTCGATATAGGGAAGTGATTCGATGTCACCCACGGTTCCACCGATCTCGGTAATGATTACATCGTAATTTTTCTTGGCACCGAGCAGTTTGATGCAACGTTTGATCTCGTCGGTGATGTGCGGAATGACCTGGACGGTCTTACCCAAAAATTCACCACGACGCTCTTTATTGATGACGTTCTGATAGATGCGCCCGGTTGTTACGTTGTTGGCCTGTGAGGTCTGGATATTGGTGAAACGTTCGTAGTGACCCAAATCGAGGTCAGTCTCGGCACCGTCTTCGGTGACATAGCATTCACCGTGCTCGTATGGGTTCAGCGTACCCGGATCGACGTTGATATACGGATCGAGTTTCTGAATGGCTACCCGATAGCCCCGTGCCTGAAGCAGGCGGGCCAACGACGCGGAGATAATACCTTTACCCAATGACGAGGCTACACCCCCGGTCACAAAGATGTACTTGGTCTTTTTCGTGTTGCTTACAGCCATGATATATCTACTTCTTTCTGTATGTTTATTCTGCTTGATTGTTTTGCTTGTCGATCATGTCGATCTTCTCGACCAAAGTAGCCATCTCCTCTTTGGCTTTGGCGATCTTGTTGTTTACCTCGCGAATCATCGCTTCGGCATTTTTGCTCTTGGAGAAGAAGCCAATGTTGTTTTCCAACAGAGCGATATCCGATTCGAGTTGTTTCATCTTATTGTAGAGTCGGTCGCGTTCGAAACGCAGACGGCGACGATCTCCCCCTTCGGCAATCGAGGAAATCTTCCCTTTGAAACGCTCCAGACGATTCTCTTTGTCGCTGCTACGCAATTTGGCAAAGATGGCATCCACCGCTTTACGATACTCTTTCTGGATGGTCTCTTTCTGCTTGATGGGTACAAACCCGATCTCAGCCCAACGATGTTGCAACTCTTTGAGCGCTTCGAACCCATGCTCTTTGTTCTCCACAACAAACGACTTCAACTCTTCAAGCAGCTCCTTCTTCTTGGCCAGGTTCTCTTCATACTGCTGGTCGAGCGACGCGAAGAAGGCCGCTTTGCGTTCGAAGAACTTATCGCAAGCGCTGCGGAAACGTTTCCAAATCGCATCCGAATAGCGGCGTGATACCGGGCCGATCTCCTTCCAACGCTTTTGCAAAGCGATCAGTTCATCGGTCGCCTTTTTCCACTCTTCACTCTCCTGCAAAGCTTCGGCCGCTGCACAAATGTCATTTTTCAGATGGAGATTGTTCTCCATCTCCGCTTTGATCTGCAGATAGAAGTTGCGTTTGTTCTCAAAGAATTTATCGCAAGCGTTGCGGAAACGTTCGTAGATTTTGGTGTTATCTTTTTTCGGAGCAAAACCGATCGTCTTCCACACTTTCTGGATATCGATCAACTGTTCCGAAGCCTTGTTCCACTCTTTGCGTGTCGACAATGGGGCCGCTGACAACTCCTCGGTCTTGACACACAACTCGGTCTTCAACTCCAGATTGTGCTTCTGCTCCTCTTTGATACCGTTGAAGTACTCCTGATGGCGCTTGTTAATCTTGGTGCTGGCTTCGCGGAAACGCTCCCACAGCTGCTCCTTGAATTCATTGGCCACAGGACCTGTCTCTCTCCACTGTTCGTGCAATTTCTGCAGTTTGTGGAAAGCATTCACCGGTGAAGGATCGAGCACTAAGGCCTCAGCCTCTTCGCACAACTGCAATTTGGTCTCGTAGTTCTTTTTCAGATCAAGATCACGCAACTCCTTGTTGATCTTGATAAAGTTGTAGAAATTCTCGACATGCAGGTTATAGGTCTCCCACAGATCCTTGACATGGGCCTGAGGAACCGGACCGGTCTCTTTCCAACGCTGTTGCAGCTCCCGGAAGGTGTTAAAGGTCTGATTCAACGTTTCGTTGCTGTTGATCAACTCCTTCAGCTCCTCAATGATCTGCAGCTTGATCTTATAATTGTTTTCCTTCTCTTCCTCAAGTTTGGCAATGAATTCATTGCGTTTGGTGCGGTATTCGGCAAACAGCTCCTTGAGTCGCTGTTCAGCATCGTCCGGCGTCGGAACAAACTCTTCGAGCTTTCCGCCAGCCTCGACAAATGCACGACGTGCACGCTCAACCTCCGCACGGTAGGTCTTATAAAAAGCGATCTTGATTGCCTCAACATCCCGACGAATGGTCTGGACCGGCTTGTTGGCCAACAGATCGGCCAAAATATCCAACAACTCTGTTTTGGATTTGCCGTTGTAGTCGGTCGGCGCCGCACTCTCTTTTGGCGTCTCATCAATGGCGGCGGATTCATCCTCGCCCTCCAGCTCGAATTCCGGCGCATTGGCTGCCAGTTCAGCCTCCTCGTCAGAAAAATCAACCGAAGAGGTCACAGCTTCAGGATCGTTTTCAACAACAGCAGCATTCGACTCTGCTGGAGATGGTGCCGGCTCTGTGGCAGCCGGAGTAGTCGCTTGCGCATCCGCGGGGTTCGATACAACCCCGGATTGTTCCTCAGGAACAGGGATCTTGTCAGTTTCAGTACTCATCGTGCACGATTTATTTGCCTGCATTTTACAGGATTTTATCAACAAATGTAGGTGTTTTTTGATAAAATATCACAGCTTACTGCTAAAAAGTTCCCCAATAACCTTATATGTAGGAATATTTTGCCTGCTTAACCTTAAATTAATATAATTTGATGTATTTTGTGGGCACAATTTAAACCGCATAATGAGATATGAAGCAACGGATTCTGCTGGTCGACGATGAAGCGGATATTTTGGAGTTCATCAGCTATAACCTGATCAAAGAGGGGTACGAAGTGTACACCGCAACCAACGGCGTACAGGCTTTGGAGAAGGCCCGGGAGGTTCATCCGCATCTGATTCTGCTCGATGTGATGATGCCGGAGATGGATGGAATCGAAACCTGTCAGGAGATCCGCAAAATCGATGACCTGAAAAATACGCTGATCGCCTTTCTGACGGCTCGAGGAGAGGACTATTCGCAAATCGCCGGATTTGAGGCGGGGGCTGACGACTATATCGCCAAGCCAATTCGGGTCAAAGTGTTGGTGAGCCGCATCAAAGCTCTCCTCAAACGGTTTGAATCCCGCCCAATCGAGGCTCCGGTGCAGGAGCGTTCAATTGTGATCGACCGGGAACGTTATCTCGTGCTCAAAGAGGGCAAAGAGATCGTCCTGCCTCGCAAAGAGTTTGAACTGCTGGCCCTACTCTACTCCAAACCCCAAAAGGTCTTTTCACGCGAAGTAATCTTTGCTAATGTTTGGGGAAATGATGTCATTGTCGGAGACCGTACCATCGACGTCCATATCCGAAAATTGCGTGAAAAACTCGGCGATCACCATATCGTTACGGTCAAAGGGGTCGGATACAAATATGAAGACTAAAAAATCATTCGATTTCCCTTCCCATTTCAATGTCGTTTTCCTACCTTTGTGTGGCTTGTGGATCGCAGCCGCCACGAGACGTGATGGACGACTCCCCAGAGTTGTAAAAAGTTGTAACCTGATGCTGACGGAGATGTCCTCAGAGCGTTTTGTTAGCCCTTGCTGTCTGGCGTGACACGAAATCCGTGTTCGAAAGGGACGGGTGGGCTACTGCGATCGTCAACAACCGATCATCGTGTTGTTGATAGAGCCTGTATGTGCACTTGAAGTATAATATATAAATTGTCAAAGTCATGGAATTCGTTGAAAGAATCAAGGCGAAAGCCGCACAAGACATCAAGACGATCGTATTACCTGAGGCAGCTGAAGAACGAAACATCAAAGCTGCCAACCAAATCCTCAAAGAGGGATTTGCTAAATTGGTGCTGATCGGTGACCCCGATAAGATTCATCATCTGGCATCTGAATATTACCTCGACCAGATCGATAAAGCTGTGATTGTCGATCCGCTGAACAACCCCAAAAAAGAGGAGTATGTCGAACTGATGCTGAAACTTCGTGCCAGCAAAGGGCTGACCCGTGAGCAGGCCGAAAAGCTGATCGTCGATCCGCTCTATTTGGGTGCCCTGATGGTCAAAAATGGGGACGTCGATGGCGAAGTTGCCGGTGCCAATAACGCTACGGGTGATGTATTGCGTCCAGCCTTCCAATATGTGAAAACCATGCCGGGTATCAGTGTGGTTTCGGGTGCATTTATCATGATCATTCCCGATACCATGTTCGGCGAACACGGTATGATGGTCTTTGCTGACTGCGCCGTACATCCCAACCCTACGGCTGAAGAGTTGGCTCAGATCGCTGTGATGACGGGTCGTACTACCCGTGTGATTGCCGGTTTCGAGCCTCGTATCGCCATGTTGAGCTTCTCGACCAAAGGCTCTGCTAAAAACGAAATCGTTGACAAGGTGATTGCTGCTACTCATCTGGCTCAGCAGATGGATCCGACGCTGATGATCGATGGCGAATTGCAGGCTGATGCGGCAATTATCCCGGGTATCGGTGCGAAGAAAGCTCCCGGAAGCAAAATCGCTGGTAAAGCCAACGTATTGGTATTCCCCTCATTGGAGGTTGGTAATATCGCCTACAAATTGGTACAGCGCATGGCCCATGCCGAGGCGATTGGCCCGATTCTGCAGGGCATGGCCGCTCCGATCAACGACCTTTCACGCGGTTGTTCGGTGGATGATATCGTCAATCTGGTGGCCATCACTGCTTGCCAGGCCGGCGGTATGAAATAAACGGAAGCTGAAAATCTTATCAACCTCATTGTAACAATGACTATTCTTGTTTTGAATTGCGGAAGTTCCTCGATCAAATATCAGGTGATCGAGATGAACAGCATGAACGAAAATACCCTGTTGGTAAAAGGACAGGTTGAACGTATCGGCTTGTCGGACGGTTTGTTGGTACACAAACCCGTTGGCAAACCTCAATTTGAACTGACCAAAAGCATTCCCGATCACACCGTGGGAATCAATTTGATCCTGGAAGCTCTGGTAGATCCCGAACACGGCGTGCTGCACAGTATTAGCGAATTGTCGGCTGTCGGCCATCGGGTTGCTCATGGCGGAGAGTATTTTGAAGACAGTGCCATCGTGGACAAGTCGGTGAAACAGAAGATCGAAGCCTGCTTCGAATTGGCTCCATTACATAATCCGGCCAACCTGAAAGGTATTCTCTCGATGGAAAACCTCTTGCCTAACACGCCTCAGGTAGCGGTCTTTGATACCTCCTTCCACCAGACGATTCCTGCAGCCAACTTTATGTATGCCCTCCCCTATAAATATTATGAGGAGTATCGTGTACGTCGCTATGGCTTCCACGGGACCAGCCACAAATATGTCGCCCAGGTGGGTTGTAAATTGACTGGCGTTGATTTTGATCATTCGCGCATCATTACCTGCCATATTGGTAACGGTGCGTCGATCACAGCAATCCTCAACGGTAAGTCTTATGACACCTCGATGGGATTCACTCCGGTTGACGGTTTGGTCATGGGTACCCGTTGCGGTAGCGTCGATCCCAGTGCCTTGATCTATATCGCAGAGAAAGAGGGTCTCAACCTCGATCGCATGTCGAATATGATCAACAAACAGTCTGGTCTGCTCGGTATTACTGGTATTTCGTCCGATATGCGTGATATTCATGCAGCGGCCGAGAAGGGCGACAAGAAGGCACAGTTGGCCCTTGATATGTTCGTACTGCGTATCAAAAAATTCATCGGTCAGTACGCTGCACTGATGGGTGGAGCCGACCTGATTGTCTTTACGGGCGGTGTCGGTGAAAATGATTTCATCGTACGGGAACGTGTTTGCGAAAATATGGAGTATATGGGTGTGCTGTTTGACAAGCAGGCCAACGATGGTGTCCGCGGACAGGACGTGATCATCTCCAAACCTGAATCGAAAGTGAAGGTCGCAGCCGTGGCTACCAACGAAGAGCTGGTGATCGCTTCGGATACGTTCCGTCTGCTGAAAAAACGTTCGGAATAATCTTTGTAATTCGATTGATAGGGAAAGTTCTCTCGTGCCATACGGGAGAACTTTTTTATTCCTATTTTTATCGCCAAAATCAGAGACACTATGATTACAAAACTCGAAGAGCTGGTGTCCGTCGTTCAGGGACGCCCGAAGAAAAAAATGGCTGTTGCTTACGCCCAGGATGAACATACGATTGAGGCTGTTAATGCAGCAGTAGATATGGGAATTGTCGATGCCGTGTTAGTGGGTGATACGGATGAAATCCAACGGATATGCATGGCTCTGGAAATCAATCCATCTAAATTTACCATTGTTCAGGCTGACAACGATGTGGCAAGCGCAAACCGGGCGGTCCAAATGGTCAATGAAGGTGAGGCCGATCTGTTGATGAAGGGTCTCGTTTCAACCGATAAATATATGCGTGCAATCTTGAACAAGGAGTATGGGCTGTTGCCTCCCAAAGGGGTGTTGAGCCATGTCGCTGTTTTTGAGATTCCGACCTATCACAAATTGTTGCTGGTTTCGGATGTGGCCGTGATCCCCTACCCAGACCTGAAACAAAAAATGGCTATTGTACGCTATCTGATCTCTGCAGCCCATGCCATGGGCATAGAACGTCCGAAAATTGCGGCGATTGCGCCGAGTGAACAGATGTTACCAGGCGTAGAGTCCTCCATCGAAGCGGCTGTCCTGGCCAAAATGGCCGATCGGGGACAGTTCGGTGATGTGATTATGGACGGTCCTTTGGCTCTCGATGTGGCGCTCTTCTCGGAGGTTGCACGCACCAAACACCTCTCCAGCCCGGTAGCAGGAGATGCTGATTGTTTGTTGATGCCAAATTTGGATGCCGGGAATGTTTTTTACAAAGCAGCCAACCACCTTTGCAATGCTCCGCTGGCTGCAATGGTCGTTGGAACAAAAGCGCCCTGCGTGCTGACTTCACGCGGTGATTCGGCAGCCTCAAAACTTTATTCGATCGCTTTGGCTGCCCTCAATGCTTAACTTACCAAATTTGCACATGGAGAAAACCTATCGAATCTTGGCGATTAATCCGGGATCAACCTCAACCAAAATCTCGGTCTTCGAAAATCTGCAAGAGGTTTATGCCGAAACGTTGCGCCATTCCAGTGACGAGTTGCAACCTTTCCAGTGTGTAGCGGATCAGTTCGCGTTTCGCAAAGCATTGATCGTCGAGGCGCTCGAAAAGGCAGGAATTGATTTGCAAACCATCTCTGCGGTGATTGGCCGTGGAGGGCTGGTCAAGCCGATCCCGTCGGGAGTCTACGAAATGAACGATGCGTTGAAACACGATCTGCTCCACTCTCAACTTGGGGACCATGCCTCAAATCTGGGAGGCTTGCTCGCTGCCGATATCGCTGCCATGATTCCTGGAGTTAAAGCCTATATTGCCGATCCTGTTGTGGTGGATGAGATGGAAGATGTCGCTCGTCTGACCGGTCATCCGCAGATCCGTCGTGTATCTATATTTCATGCACTAAACCAAAAAGCAGTAGCGCGAGCTTATGCCCGAACGCTTGGGAAACGTTATGAAGAGCTGAATCTGGTCATTGCCCATATCGGTGGCGGTTTTTCGATAGGGGCTCATCGGCATGGTCGCGTGATTGACGCCACCAATGCCATGGACGGTGAAAGCGCTTTCACACCTGAACGTTCTGGTGCTCTGCCTGCCAGACAGGTGATTGATCTTTGCTTCAGTGGTAAATATACGCATCGTGAAGTTCGTCGTATGATTAGCGGCGCTGGCGGCCTCGTCGCTTTAACCGGTTCCAGCCATGTCGGAGAGCTGATTGAACGCGGTAAAAATGGAGATCATAAGATTTTGCAGATCATTGATGCCATGTCATACAATATTGGTAAGACGATCGGTAGTATGGCAGCCGTGTTGCATGGTGAGGTCGATGCCATCTTGATTACCGGAGGGGTGGCTTATAACACCTATGTGTGCGACTATGTCAAAGAGATGGTGAAGTTTATTGCTCCGGTTGTGGTGATGGCTGGTGAGGACGAAATGCGGGCTCTGGCAGAAAACGCTCTGTCCGTGTTGCAGGGCAGACGACAACCTTCCGTCTATGCTTGACCTCGCAGAGTGATTTATTAATGATCCTTCGAAACAGGCGATGTGGCCGAGCTGTTTGACCATAGTAGCTTATCCAGTTTCATGGACGGTTGGTCAGGGATTTGTACTGGACAAGCCGTGTTGGATGGGTGTTTCGGATCAGGATAATTAAGCAAGCGACTTGATGTTGCACGGTTTGATATTGCGCGTTGCTTGCAAATTAGGAATGTGCAACATTGTGGCTTTGTCTGTTACTTTTGAAGGATGCAGGCTGACTAAAAAAAGAGGAGCGGTTATAACCACTCCTCTTTTTTATGATTTCGTCCAATCAGAATTAACGAATCATTTCCTTGCATTTTGCTGCCACCTATCGGGTCGAATAGGTCAGGGCTTTGTGCTCGAGATTGAGTACATTGCCAATCTCCATGAAGGAGGCCCCTTTGGCGGCTCCAAAGCTACCACCCAACACAACAATCAAATCCTCTTTCGAAAGCCATTTTTTCTCTTCCAGGTAGTAGAGAATACTCAACAAAAAGCCTTCATGGTTGATCGAAGGTTCGCGGTAGATGGCGTGGATTCCGTACGAAATGGCCAAATGGCGCATTACGCTCTTTCGATAACAAACGGCAAACACCGGCTTCTGGCTACGGAAAGCAGCCAAATAACGTCCTGTACGACCCGACAGCGTGTCGATCACAATCGCTTTGACCGGTAAATTTAACGTGGCACGTACCGCCGAACGGCACAACTGAGCAGTGATTTCGTTGTTGATACGAACCAGATTCATCTCGATATTAGGGTTGCTGTGGTCCTTTTCGACCTCGGCCGCTACACGTGCCATCGTTTCGACAGCCTCGACCGGATATTCACCATTGGCGGTCTCCCCGCTCAACATCACGGCATCGACACGTTGATAGATCGCATTGGCCACGTCACTGATCTCAGCACGCGTCGGACGAGGATTGCTGATCATCGTATGCAGCATCTGCGTAGCGATGATAACCGGTGTTTTGCTTTCAATACATTTGTTGACCAGAAAACGTTGCGTCCCAGGAATCTTCTCGGCAGGAATCTCAACGCCGAGGTCTCCACGAGCCACCATAATACCGTATGTTTCGTCCAGAATCTCGTCAATGTTGTTGACACCCTCCTGGTTCTCAATCTTCGAGATGATCTTGATGGTACTGTTGCGCTCTTTGATGATTTTCTTTACAGCCAACACATCCTCCTTTTTACGAACGAAGGAGTGCGCAATGAAATCCACATCCATATCGATAGCCCAGTTGATGAACTTGTAATCGCGCTCGGTCACCGATGGCAGGTTGATCGGAACATTCGGAATGTTGACGCTCTTACGAGGTTTAATGACACCATGATTCTTGACGGTGCAGATCAACTCGTTATCCCTCTTGTCCATCACATCCAGCTCCAATTCGCCGTCGTCGATCAAAATGGCCGCCCCAACCGGAACATCATTGTAGATGGAAAAATCATTTACATAAACACACTCTTTAGACGAGGGTTCATCGGTTTGAGTTCCCTTAATGCAGATCGTATCTCCCTCAACAACCTTAATACCCTCTTCATATCCCGGAGCCATGCCGGTAACCCGAATCTCGGGGCCTTTCGTATCGATAATAATAGCAATACTGTCCGAAACCTTGCGAACATTCTCCACTACTCGTGCCGCACTCTCCGTCGTTACGTGAGCAGAATTGATACGTACGGCATTCATTCCCGCTTCGTACAGCGATCGAATAAACTCTACGTCGCACCGTCGGTCGGAAATCGTCGCAATGATTTTAGTTCTTTTCTTCATGTTGTTCTCCTTTCAGAGGAGGTCCGTATAACCTCCCTTTCTATCTTTCTTATATCAGTTCTTAATCTCTCTATTGGAGCAAATTTGCACAGCAGTGCACAAGACTGCTCTGCCCAGCTATAAAAAGCTCAAAATGGCCAAACGGTACGAATCGAGTCCAAAACCCATAATCGACCCCTTGCAATTGGGAGCAATCAGCGAAATGTGACGGAACTCTTCGCGTGCCAGGATACACGAAATGTGTACCTCTACAACCGGTAATTGAGCTTTAACCCCGCCGATCGCATCGGCCAAGGCAACCGAAGTGTGCGTATATCCCCCTGCATTCAGAACTATGCCGTCATAAACGCCACGTGCTTCATGAATGCGATTGATCAACTCACCCTCGACATTTGATTGATAATAATCCAGTTCGATATCGGGAAATTTCCGTTTCAGCTCCTCAAAATAGGACTCAAACGATTGCTCTCCGTAGATATTTTTTTCACGAATGCCCAACAAATTCAGGTTAGGTCCATTCATAATCAATAATTTCATGGCGGTTGTCAATTTGCAGATTTGCTCAAATTCGCCACAAAAATACACCACCGAATTGAATATTTCGCATATTTTTGCAGTAAAATTTGGATAAGAATTTTAAGTGTTTGTTAAATATTGACGATAGTCATGAAGTTGAGTGGTTTGGGAGAGTTCGGCTTGATTGGATGGATTCGCGAACGGTTCGCATCGATCCCAACTCACGGTTGTGAAGGAATTGGGGACGATTGTGCCGTCGTGCCACTTAACGGACAGGAGTCGATAGTGGTCACCACCGATCTATTAGTCGAAGATGTCCATTTTCTACGGACCAAAACACCTCCCAAAGATTTGGGTTACAAATCACTTGCCGTAAATCTGAGTGATGTGGCTGCCATGGGAGCAACCCCTTTTGCCTCCTTTTTATCGATCGCTTTGCCGCAGAACTGTTCGGCAGAGTGGATCGAAACCTTTATGGAGGGCTATCGAGAACTCTCTGCGCAGTTTGGAGTGCCACTCTTGGGAGGTGATACCACGTCGTCGAAAGATCGCATTACGATCTGCGTAACCGCAATGGGCAAAGTCCCAAACTCCTGCATCAAACACCGCGGAGATGCCCGTGTGGGGGATGTGATTTTTGTTACCGGCGAATTGGGAGCATCGGCGCAAGGCTTACAAGATCTGTTGTCGAATCGACTCGATAGCTCGTTTATCGCTTCACATAACCGTCCAAAACCTTTTATTAACGAGGGGATTTGGCTGGGGAGACAGAGTGCTGTTCGTGCGATGATGGATGTATCGGACGGGATCGCTTCTGATCTGGGGCATATTCTTCATGCTTCCGGTTGTGGAGCTGAAGTTTTAGTAGACATGATGCCAACTAATACTACTGTGGAATTGGCTGTTACCGGTGGGGAAGATTATTGTCTGTTATTCACGGCTGATGCAGCTGAAGCCTCAGTGTTACAAGCAAATTATCAGCAAACTTTCGGAACTCCGCTCTATCCGATAGGGAAAACCATTGCCGGAGATCGGATCGTTTGGATGGAGAACGGAGCAGTCATTCACCCTCAGTGGAAGGGATTTACCCACTTTTAATTGAAGAAACGATGAAACAATATAAACGTGTCTTAACTATTGCCGGATCGGATAGTTGTGGCGGTGCTGGCATTCAGGCCGACATCAAAACCATTTCGGCATGTGGCTGTTATGCCATGAGTGCCATTACGGCCATCACTGCCCAAAACACTGCAGAGGTGCGTGCAATCCATAATGTCCCAGCTGACATGGTAGCTGCACAGGTTGCTGCAGTGCTGGAGGATGTGGGCGCGGATGCTGTTAAATTGGGTATGCTGCCTACGGCTGAATGTGTGCAGGTTGTCGCTGAACTGTTGCAGCAATTTCAAATCCCCAACGTAGTGCTGGATCCGGTGGCTGTATCGACATCTGGATGCCGTTTGATCGATGAATCGGCGTTGGAGGCTATTCGTCGCTATCTATTCCCGCTCGCAACGGTCATTACCCCCAATATCCCCGAAACGACCTGTCTGACGGGAGTTGAGATCCATACTGAAAAGGATTTTGAGCAGGCTGCTGCGGCAATCCATCGTCAACAAGTTAAGGCTGTGCTCTTCAAGGCGGGACATCTCGATGCAGCATTGCTGACGGATTATCTATATGATGGCGAGGATTTTATTGATCGTTATCAATATCATCGCATCAACACCCCAAACACTCACGGAACCGGGTGTACCCTATCCTCGGCGATCGCATCCTACCTGGCGTTGGGTTATCCGTTAAAAGAGGCGGTCCGTCAAGCTGAAGAGTATCTGCATGGGGCCATTGTTGCTGGCCAGGATATACAAACTGGACACGGGCACGGTCCGGTTCACCATTTTTATCGATGGTGGCAGTGCGAGTAGGCAGTTCGCGGGATAAATCGTATATTTGTCAAAACAATTTTTAGTCGTGAGACTCTCCGTAAATAAATTCCTGAAAGATCGTAGGCTGTGGATTATCTCGATCGTTATTTTCGTGCTGTTGATAGCGGTGTTCGATAAGAATAATTTGATCGAGGTATGGAAGCTAAACCAACAACTCAAGGAGTTGGAGTCTCAACGGGACTACTATCAGCAAAAAATTACGCAGGACAGCACCATTCTGGAAAATCTCAAAAATGATGACTCTCTGGAACGTTATGCGCGCGAGCACTACCTGATGAAACGCGAAGGAGAAACAATTTATATCATCAAAGAGTAGAGGTAAACCTATGGAATACGCATATACTTATGCGTTTGCACAGAGATATTCCACTTTGGATTAGCCTTTACATACTCCACAATACGCCCAATCATCTCATCGAAGCGGCTCCATTCGGGTTGAAGATAGAGTCGGCACTTTTCACTAACCTTTGCCGCATTCTCTTCGGCCCAGACAAAGTCCTGTTCTGTCTCGACAATCACCTTCAACTCATCGGCACGTGGAAAGATCGAAGCAACGGGCGGGTGTTGTTTTTTCGGAGAGAGGCAGATCCAGTCAAACTGTCCGGTCAATTCATGTGCGCCGGATGTTTCGAGGAAAATTTGCAATCCACGCGCGGCTAAGGCTTGGGTCAGGTACTCGAGCGGATAAGAGGAGGGCTCTCCCCCGGTAATTACAATGGCTTGAGCCGGATAGCTACAAGCCCTCTCGACAATGTCATTCACCTCGACTGGCGGAAAATGTTTGGGATTCCAGGTCATTTTTGCGTCGCACCAGCGGCAACCCACGTCACATCCGCCCAACCGGATAAAATAGGCAGGTTTACCCGTGTGAAAACCTTCGCCCTGAATCGTATAAAAATCTTCAACCAGAGGCAGACGACGTCCACCATCAAGCAAATCGAAATTATTCTGTTGCAAGCTCATAGATGTCTTTCAAATTTCGGCCCAATTGATTGTAATCCAAACCAAATCCAACGATAAATTTATCGGGAATCTCCAGAGCCGGATAGTCGATTTTGTAAGTTTTGTTATAGCTACTTGGTTTGAACAGTAAAGTTGCTACGGCAATCGAGGCCGGATGATGTACCGTTAATAGCTGATACAGGTGGTCAATGCTCCCTCCCGTATCCACGATATCTTCGACAATGATGACGTGACGCCCCTCAATGCTTTTGCTCAAACCGATCAACTCCTGAACCTTGCCGGTAGTTGCGGTTCCACTATAAGAGGCCAGTTTGACAAACGACACTTCGCAGTTCAGGTCGATATGTTGCAATAGCTCGCCCATGAACATGAAAGCTCCATTCAGAACCCCCAGGAACAGTGGACACTCTTTATGGGCGTAGTCAAGGGTGATTTGGCGCCCTACCCGACTGATGGCTTCGATCAACTGTTCGTGCGAAATGGATCGTCGGAAAGTTTTGTCAAATAAAGTAACCGTTGCAGACATGGGTACTGATGCTATGTTAGAAAGGTCGGACGATCACCGTGAAGTAATCGATTGGGACCTGTGTTGTCTGCAAAGATAGCATTTTTACAGGTAATCCGGTTGGCTATTCGATTGATCAGTTCGATGCGATCGTTCAGGGTGCTGCGTGATATGTGAAATTCAGCGTTAGCAGCCCGCGGTGGAAGAATGCACGGCTATCGATTGACTCTGCGGCACGGGAAAACTTACGGGAATGTGTAAAATTATCTTTGGCCTATTTATGGAAAGGATTTAATCTCTCCCGATACGGATGGAATGTGGCAATTGCCTATATTTTCATTACCTTTGTTTCACGATCAATTAAACCTGTTAAAAACAGCAATTATGACTCCCAAAGTAAGTATCATCATGGGCAGTACGTCAGATCTCAAGATCATGGAGTCGGCAGCCCAGTTCTTCGATGAGATGGAAATTCCATATGAAATCAATGCCCTTTCGGCACACCGTGTACCGGAACTGGTAATGGATTTCGCCAAAAACGCCCACAAACGTGGCATCAAAGTGATTATTGCAGGTGCCGGTGGTGCAGCTCATCTGCCCGGTGTCATCGCGGCACTTACTCCCCTGCCTGTTATCGGTATTCCGATCAAATCTTCCAATTCAATCGATGGCTGGGACAGTATTTTGTCCATTTTGCAGATGCCTTCAGGGATTCCAGTTGCAACCATGGCGTTGGACGGTGCCCGCAATGGTGCGATTTTAGCGGCACAGATTATGGCTACCGGCGACGAGGCCCTGATGCAGAAGGTGCAGAAATTCAAAGCTGATTTGGCCAAAAAGATCGAGAAGGCTAATGCCGATTTGGCTCAGATCAAGATGAAATTCAAGACTAACTAATTATGGACGAACAGCCCGTAAAAGCCGATAAACGAACAGTCAGGATGATGATCATTCTCATCATCCTGCTGTTGATCGGCATTGCTACCCGTTGGACCTATATCAAAAGGGATATTGTCGAGGCTACTCGTAGTTTGTTCAGTACAGAGGCTCCAGCGGCTGATTCATCTGCTTCTCAACGCCCGTCTGATAAGTAACGTATCCCTCCTTTAGAAGTCGGTTGCGCCAATTGACCCGGTCTTGCCTGTCCGTATCCGCGGTTCGGTGCGAGCGTTTGGCTTACTCCTTTTCACTGTAACCCACAGAAACTTTCTGTAACCAATCTCTTTACAACCGATAGGAACGTTTCATTGTGATAATGGTCAGTAGTGTATGCTATCTGCCTGAGAAGTACTGGCGGTTCCCGTAGACATTACGCCGCTGTTTAGAGACTATAACTCTTCCCTTGTCGTTTATTAATAAAAATCGATTGGTTCGGCTTTGACCGGTCGGTAACGGATGGGTTCATTTCTACGCCGGTTGGAGATGTCGAACCAACGGGAATCCATGAAACCATTCTTATTCAGAGCAATCCCCAGCTGAATATTGATCGTATTGAAGATTAAACTCTCATTTTTGATTCTGAAGCCGATCCCCAACGTTGTAAAAAAATCATTCTTAAAAATATTTCCGAAGTTGCCCAGCAGACCAAAATCGGCAAAAAAGAAACCGGCAATTTTAAACTGAGCAACTTGCCACGGTGTAAATATGACAGTTTCAGTGTTGAGCACCAATCGATTAATTCCATATATGTGCTCTTGCAATGTGCGCAGGTCAGCGTTGGCGTTGAATTCAAGTGTCTCCCGGAAACCATCCAACCGATTCCATCCTCGCGTGGCATTCAAGACCACAAATTGACGAATCGGATAACGCCCTTGTCCCAACAGTGGCGTAAAGTAGGTTAGTTTGGCTTGCAGTGTGGTGCGATAGAATTGTCCGCTGTAACTGTTCAGGTAACTACCCAGTCCAGCCTCGGTCCCAATATACCCGATCGGCGTGAAATAGCCGGCACTGAAGCGCCCTCCCAGATACCAACGATTGCCAAACTCTCCCCAAGAGTAACCCGCCAGGAACGAGGTGTGGTAGCCATAAGCAACATCCTCCGGAACACCATATCCGTAAATGCGGTTGGTCAGCCGAAAGCGCTCCTTGAAAAAACCAATGCTGCCCAACAGCATGGTATTGTTGTGAAAGTAGGGGTTTAGCATGTCGGATACCTCCGGCCGGTCCTTGTAATTAAGATCGAAAAAACGCGCTGTGAAATATAAACTGTTGCGCAGCGCCGGAAGCTCAACGGCATATCCACCCCATAGATCCAACATCTTCCACCGGGTGTGTAACATCGTGTCAGGAGGATAGTAGTTCAATAACTCCCGTTCGTACATATACGATGCTCCGGCCATATAGTCGGTCGGGTGGATAAATTCACGTGTAAATTCAGCCCCATAGTTGGCGTTGTCAAAACCCTCTCCCGCTACTACATAGGCATCCCAAAAGCTGCCGGCAATGTTGCGTTGTGTGTATTCAACCAAATTGCCGCCATAGGTGAATCCATGCCTCCAATCGACATAGGTGCTGACACTAAGCCGACTACCCCACCCCAGCAGGTTGTCATCATAGGCCATCACCCGAGTTTTGCCGTCACTCTTGAGCTCCAAATCGGCACTGATGGTCCATTTATCTCGAGTCAAAACATACATATCTACAATGGTCGTATCTTCAGCTCGTGGCACAAGAAGGATATTGACATCCGAAAAGTAGGGCCGAGATCGTAATAAACGCCGGTTGTTGGCAATCTCATATGGATTAACTGTGTCTCCGCTCTTGAAAAAGAGGTCGTTGCGAATAACCTCCTCGCGCGTGAGTCGATGCAGTGAGTTTAATGTTCTGTCCACCCATTTTTTACTCTCCTCGAAGACATTGTTTTGATAGATATAAATCTCCCCGATGGTGCGTCCTGTATAGTTGGCGATATAGCTGTTCTCCCGTTCGAGCAGCCGTTGCTCTTCGGCCGGATTACGGGGCGTAATGCGAATGGTGTTGTAGATAAAACGGGTGATCTTACCCAACTCTTTCTTCGACGTTTTGGTAGAGTCTGTGGAGAGTTGCTTTTTGCGTATGACATCCATCTCTACAGTATCTCTTCCTGACGGAAACGATGCCACTGCAGTATCGATTCCACGAAGAAACGATACCAACAGACACAATACTATGTAGCCACGAATGCGCATGATGGACAACTGCTACCGAAAATGCTCTTTGGGTAATGAATATAATAACGCATTTTAAAGATAACTATTATTTTTCTTCTGCCCTCCATGCTCTGGTAAACAAAACAAGCGGAACGAATCCTCTCGTTCCGCTTGTACGGTATCTCTATGTTATGTTGTAGTGTTATCTACGTGAGGCTGTATTAACGCACTAACCCCGAGAATCCCATGAAAGCCATTGCCAGAATACCTGCCGTGATCAGCGCAATGGGTACCCCCTTCATGGCTTTGGGGACATTCTCCAGTTCGAGTCGTTCACGCAGACCTGCAAACAGTACCAAGGCCAGGGTAAATCCGATGGCAACCGATACGGCATACACCACAGCTTCGCCGAGGTTATACTCTTTCTGAACCAACAGAATGGCGACACCCAAAACGGCGCAGTTGGTCGTAATGAGTGGCAAAAAGATTCCTAGCGCCTGATAGAGTGCAGGACTCACCTTTTTAAGCATGATCTCAACCATCTGCACCAGGGCTGCAATCACCAGGATGAAGACAATGGTCTGCATGTAGGTGATGTCGAGCGGAACCAGGATGTAGTACTGAATCAGGTAGGCCACAATCGACGCGATGGCCAGCACAAAGGTCACTGCGGCACCCATACCCAACGATGTAGAGACTTTGTTCGATACGCCGAGGAACGGGCAGATTCCCAAAAACTGGGACAGGACGATATTATTGACAAAGATCGAGCTGATAATGATAACGAAATACTCCATCTTTATTTGATTTTAGCGGTTAACTTATTGAAGAGGACCAGCAAATAACCCAACACGATGAAGGCGCCCGGGGCCAGAATGAACATCAGCATGCCGTCACCTTCGATGAACTTCATGCCGAAAATCGATCCGCTGCCGAGAATTTCACGAACGCCTCCGATGACGGTCAAAGCCAATGTAAAGCCCAGTCCGATCCCCAGTCCATCCAAAGCGGAATCAAAAACATTATTCTTGGAGGCGAAGGCTTCGGCACGTCCCAAAATAATGCAATTGACCACAATCAATGGAATATAGACGCCCAGCGTGTTGTATAGGTCGGTGGCATAGGCCTCCATGCAGAGTTGCACAACCGTTACGAATGCAGCGATTACCACAATAAAGGCCGGAATACGCACCTGATCCGGAATCAGATTTTTAATCAGGGAAATAACAACGTTGGAGAGGGCCAGCACAAATAGTGTGGCCAGCCCCATACCCATTCCATTGAAGGCGGAGGTGGTGGTTCCCAAGGTGGGACACATTCCCAACATCAAAACAAAGGTCGGATTTTCACGAATAATCCCCTTCGTCAACAGTTGCAGTTTACTCATAGCTACTCTCCTCTCCTGTTTCTGTGTTTTGACCCGTAATTTGGCAGAAGACCTTGTAGGCGCGTGCTACCGCATCGGTATAGGCCCGGGATGAAATGGTTGCCGCGGTAATGGCATCGACATCCCCGCCATCTTTGCTGACGGCTAAATGAAATTCTGCAGGATTTTTCCCGTCAAACTGTGTGGCAAAATCCGATTTGCTGCGTTCCATTTTGTCGCCGAGCCCCGGGGTTTCGTGTTGCGATAAAACCTCTGTACGGTAGATGGTGCCATCGGGGTTGAAGCCGACAATCAAACGAATCTCCCCACCAAAACCATTGTTCGAGAAGGTCTCGATCGCATAGCCAACCGGTTGCCCGTTTTTAGTACCGGTATATACTTTAACCTCACCGCCATCCACATTTAAGGCCTGCACCGAATCCCCAGGTGTGTTGTCAAACGGTGGTAGAACTTGAGCAATGGCCTTGGTCAACTTGGCTGTCTTGGCATCCGCAATCGGCCCTGCCGTTACCCGATAGATCACGCCTACAGCCAATGACGCCACCAGTGTAATCCCTAACAGGGACAGCACCATATTTTTCAGCGTACTCTTCATCTTCAAACTATTTTGAGGTCGCAGGTGCAGGTTTTGCCCCGAACCGTTTGGGTTTGACATATTTGTTGATGAGCGGCACCGTCGCATTCATGATCAGAATGGCAAACGACATGCCTTCCGGATAGGATCCCCAGGTGCGGATCAGCATGGTAATCACTCCGATTCCAATGCCGTATATGGCCATGCCCCGCGGAGTTATCGGGGAGGTGACGTAATCGGTCGCCATAAAGATGGCGCCGAGCAGCGCTCCTCCTGTCAACAGATGGAACAGCGGATTCATGTAGTGCAACGGATCGATCGCCCAAAGAATAGCACTAAACAGCGCCATCGAACCCAATACAAAAACAGGAATGTGCCAAGTAATGACCTTCCTGAACAGGAGGTAAGCGAATCCCAACAACAGCGCCAGCGCAGCAATTTCGCCCAGCGATCCGGCTTTGAAACCAAGCATCATGTCGCCGTATGAAATTTGTGCAGCGATATCGGCTGTGGTCTCTCCCCCACTTAACGCATTTTTAACAAATCCCAACAGGGTCGGTCCCGATACAGCATCAATACCTGCTTCCCCCTCTGCTGCCATCTCACCGGCCATCGAAGAGGCTCCCGAGAGGGAATCTACCCCTTCTGGGGTGACAAACGTGGTCATCTGCACGGGGAAAGAGATCAATAAAAATACACGTCCGACCAGTGCAGGGTTAAACGGATTGCATCCCAGTCCGCCGAACGTCATCTTCCCGACGCCAATGGCAACCAACGCACCTACGGCAATCATCCAAATTGGCAAGGTTGTGGGGAGGTTGAAACCGAGCAAAACACCCGTGACAATAGCCGAACAATCACCGATTGTGGGTTTGCCTTTTAATAAGAAACGTTGAATCAGATATTCGAAAAGTACACAGCAGATAACCGAAACGGCCGTTACGATTAGCGCTGGCATACCGTATACAATGACCGAAACAACCAACGCTGGAAAGAGTGCGATCAGCACATCTGCCATCAAGCGGGTGGTCGAAACCGGCGCATGAATGTGTGGCGAAGGCGATACGATTAATTTTTTATCCATTGGGTTAATATGCAGATTTCATTCAGATTATCACACGCAATCTCTGAATTTGATTTAACAATTCTTACGGGCTCGGATGCGTTTCATCGTTTCGGCTTTGCCCACCCGGATATAATCCAACAACGGAATGGATGCCGGACAGGTGTAGGCACATGAGCCACATTCGATACAATCGGTGATGCGCAATGGTTCCAGGTCATCGAAGCGTTTGAGCCGCGTTAACTTATTGAGCAGGTAGGGCTCGAGTCCCATCGGGCAAACCCCGACACATTTCGCACATTTGATGCAGCTGCTGGCAGGTGTACGCAACGATTCGCGGTTACGCATGATCACAATGCCCGATGTTCCTTTGGTAACCGGAGCGTCGATATTGGCCAGAGCACGTCCCATCATCGGGCCTCCATTGATCACCTTAAGTGCATCTTGAGGCATTCCTCCACAAAGATCAATCAATGAACTGATTGGAGTGCCGATTCGTACCATGAAATTGGATGGATCACGCAACGTTTTGCCCGTTACGGTTACCACACGCTCAATCAAAGGTTTGTTTTTTTGAACAGCTTCGTAAACGGCCAGAGCGGTTCCGATATTTTGAACCACCACGCCGACATGGATCGGCAGTCCCCCGGAAGGGACAGCTTTGCCGGTAATGGCCTGAATTAGCTGTTTCTCGCCCCCTTGCGGATATTTGGTGCGCAACGGAACAATCTCAATGTGCGGATATCCGGCAGCCAAGGTGGTCAGATGAGAGATCGCCTCCGGTTTGTTATCTTCGATACCGATGTAGGCTTTGTTGACATCCAGTGCCTTGCAAAGAATCTGAACGCCAACCAACACTTCGGATCCCCGCTCCAGCATGGTCCGATAATCCGAGGTCAAGTAGGGTTCGCATTCAACCCCATTGATGATCAGGCATTCTGCCTTTTGTCCGGCTGGAATGCTCAATTTGACATGGGCCGGGAAGGTCGCACCTCCCATGCCGACAAGACCGGCAGCTGCAATCTTGTCGATAATTTCTTTGGGGGTCAGATGGCAGGATTGAATCAGGGCATCGCTGCGATCGATGGTTTCGAGCCACTCATCCCCTTCGCGTTCAATAACAATGGCCGGTTTGCGCAGACCCGCACCGTCGGGTAGCGAATCGACGGCAGTGACAACTCCCGAAATGGGGCTGTGCACATTGGCCGATACAAACCCTGAGCTCTGTCCAATTAATTGTCCCACTTTAACGTGATCGCCCTTAGCCACGCAAGGAGTAGCCGGAGCTCCGATGTGTTGCGAGAGTGGTACTACCACCCGATCCGGCAGCGGAGCAACCGTAATCGGGGAATTTTTACTGATTTTATTGCCGGGAGGATGAATGCCTCCTATTTTGAAGCTTCTCAACATAGCATATTAAAAAAGAGTCTGATCAGTCGAACGGTCTGTTTTGCCGGAAACAGGTGCCGCTGAGCGTGTCGAGAATGATTGTTCTGTTTGTTCAGGTTGACCCTGCATCACAGGTTCTTTTACGGCTTTGGAAGCGGCTGGTTCGGTTGGTTTATCCGGTGTCGTTTTAGGCTGGCCGGCCGGTTTGGCTTGCGGACGAGGTGGAAAATTTACCTCAACAATGGCTCCCGTAGGACACTCTGCAACACATTTGCGGCAGAGACGGCACTTGGCAGGGTCAATGTAGGCCAAATGGTTATCCAACGTAATAGCGTCAAACGGGCATATTTTTACACATTTGCCACATCCGATACAAGCAGCGATGCAGGCTTTGCGTGCGATGGCCCCTTTGTCCTTGTTGGAGCAGCAGACATAGATGCGGCGATTTTTGATCCCCTTCTTGCGTAACTCGATAATCCCTTTGGGGCACGCCTTAACGCAGGCACCGCAGGCCGTACACTTCTCTTCATCGACCTCCGGCATGCCCGTTATGGGATTCAGCGTCATGGCTCCGAACGTGCATACATCGACGCAATCTCCTTGTCCCAGACATCCGTACACGCAGGCCGTTTCGCCACCGTATAACGACGCTTCAACAGCACAAGATGATGCACCGTTGTAAATATTGTTGCGAATGCGGTTTTCACAGCGACCGGCACAGCGAATCACCGCAACCTGAGGCTCCTGTTCAGCAACAGCTTTGCCCAAATAGGTGGCGATCTTATTCATCGCCTCAGCACCTCCGGCAGGACAGTACAGTGCAGAGATGTCGTCATTATTGACCAGTGCACTGGCCATTCCTTTACAACCGGGGAACCCACAACCGCCACAATTAGCTCCGGGAAGCATCCCTTCGACCACACCGAGCCGTGGATCCTCCTCAACGTGGAACTTGCGTGCAACAAAATAGAGTATAACCGCCGAAAGTACCCCTAACACGCATAGTACAATCACGGTAAAAAGTAAAGTCTCGTTCATTCGATGCTTTAATCTTATTCGTTTGTCTCTTTGGGAGCGATTTTGCTAATGGCGAATTGAATCTCCTTTTCAATCCGATCCCGCAGGCAATACAACACCCAATAATAGATAGCCAGTACCGCCAACCCCGACAGTCCGGCAATCAATTCGTTCACCCCGATCTGCAATAGAACCAATAACAGGATGAAGACCAATAAAAAAGGATAGGCATAGGCAATCATTACTGCTTTGATTCCCATGCCTTGTGATATGGATACATTGACAATCTCACCGGCTTGGTAACGATCGGCATCGATTGTTACCACAGAAAGAATGCGCTCTTCCCCCTCCTCCATGCCGCAAATCTTACGCGCATGACAGGAGCCGCATGCACTTTGAGGTTTTAGTAGCACCTCGACACAACCCTCACCGCTCTGTATGACCTCCGCTGTATGTGTTACGCTGTTTTTCACGGTTCGAGCAATCTTAGTATCCGTAATGACTGGTCAAAGGCATGATGCGGTTTTTGCCCAGCACACAACTCGACAGCCGTAAAACCGGACAGGATTGGTAGCGTTTGTGCTCATTGCGAATCAGCAAGCCATAGACGCGATAGACATCCTCCTCGTCGAACCCGGCATTGATAATCTCTTCACGGCTTTGGCCCTCTTCCAACATGCGGTACAAAATGGCGTCCAGAATATCATATGCCGGTAGCAAATTGGCTTCGGGTTGGTTGGGATGTAATTCCGAAGTCGGGGCCTTTGATAATGTATTGCGAGGAATAATTTCGCCGTTACGATTAATATAGCGGGCTAAATCATATACCTCCGATTTGTACAAGTCACCAATAACACTCAGAATCCCGACACTGTCACCGTAAAGCGTGCTGTTCCCTACAGCATATTCGCTTTTATTGGAGGTGTTTAACAATGCATAACCAAATTTGTTAGCCAAAGCCAATAACATGGTTCCCCGCAAACGGGACTGAATGTTGTCTTCAGCTAAATCAAACGGCAATTCACCGAAAATGGGACTTAACGTTTGGGTGACAAGCGCAAAGATCTGCGTGATCGGAACAATCTGGTAATCGATACCCAAGTTTTCGGCCAATGCCTTCGCATCTTCTACCGAATGGTCCGAAGAGAATTGCGAGGGCATCAACAGAGTGTGAACATTCTCTTTCCCTAAAACCTCCGTGGTTAAAGCGGCTACCACCGCCGAATCCACGCCACCGGTCAACCCAACACACGCCCCCGATAGGTTGTTTTTGGTAAAGAAATCTCGTAGTCCGAGTTTGATGGCCCGGTAAACATTAACGGTTTTATTCTGTTCCGGGATCTTGCAGGGAGGAATGTTCGCATCGAGATCGACAACTTGAAAATCCTCCTCAAAACTTTTTAGTAAGGCGATGCACTCCCCTCGATTATTGAAAGCAGCCGACGAACCATCGTAAATCACATCGGTCTGAGCCCCGATGTTGTTGACATATATGACAGGTTTGGCTTTTGTGTAAGAGAGTCTGCGGTAAAAGTCGTAACGTTTCTCAATGCAGCCTCGCATATAATGGCTATTGCACAGGTTGACGATAATGTCGGCGTAATCTCCATATTGCTGTTCGGTCTTAATGTCACTGCCGACAACTACAGCCACCTTCTTGCCGCGAATCTTAATGTATTCACACCCCTCAGACGGCGAAAGATGGAACAACTCATCGCGGGAATCAATGGTCTTTTTCCCAATGTAGCGTTTGATTCTGCGATCCTCAATCAATGCTGCCACACTGATCGTCTTGTTATCCTTGTTTTGGCATGGCAGACCCACCAATACCGAAATGTTGTCGCAACATGAGGCAATTTCGACCAAAGACTCTTCGCAGAGATCCAAAAAAGAGACCTTATTGAGTAGATCATATGCAGGGGTGCCGCTGATGGCCTGCTCACTGAATACCACCAAATCTACTTCCTGCATCTTTGCCTGTTGAATACAGTCGATGATCTTTATTTTATTGGCCTCAAAGTCACCGACCGTGTAGTTCATCTGTGCTAAAGCTATCTTCATAACTGCTGAAGTTACCTGTGTCGTTTAGATCAGTTGAATTATGTTTAGTAGTTCCTGCAAATATACGATTTTTGTGTTATCGCGATACTTTTTCACATCTTCAAAACTGCAATAAAATGAACTTCACCACTCTACAATTGAAATAACAATAAATCTCAAAGAAATGTTTGGATAGCTATTGTAGAATCAAATTTTATCTCTATATTTGCACCGTCAAACGAAAAACATGGTGCCATAGCTCAGATGGTAGAGCAAAGGACTGAAAATCCTTGTGTCC
>OIWS01000562.1_pt1 | contig 47194 bp, 67 predicted proteins | sample 1587611 | NCBI WGS metagenome assembly OIWS01 (sample SAMEA3888919, study PRJEB22519) | human gut metagenome | biome: human gut; feature: human-associated habitat; material: faeces | place: Denmark | collected 2010 | reverse complement strand
GAGCCTCAGGCCAGACAAGAGCCGCTCAAGATCTGAACGGACGCCCGCGGTTCATCCAATAAGAGGTAACGGCCAAATGCCGAAGATGAAGACCAAGCGCGCCGCTGCGAAGCGGTTCAAGCCGCGTGCCAGCGGCTCGATCAAGCGCGCCCACGCTACGAAGCGTCATATCCTTTCCCACCGCACGACGAAGAACAAGCGTCATCTGCGCGGTATGGTCACGGTGCATGAGTCGGACATCAAGTCCGTCAAGCGCATGCTGCCCTACGCCTAATTAAAGAAAGGAGATAAAGATGCCTCGTGTGAAGCGTGGTGTGACGGCTCGTGCCCGTCATAAGAAGATTATCGCCCTTGCCAAGGGTTTCCGTCTGCGCCGCAACAATGTGTTCCGCATTGCCAAGCAGGCCGTCATGCGTGCCGGTCAGTACGCTTACCGCGACCGTCGCGACAAGAAGCACGTCTTCCGTCGCCTCTGGATTGCGCGTATCAACGCTGCGACCCGTGCCAACGGCATGACCTACAGCCGTTTCATGAACGGTCTGAAGAAGGCGGATATCGCTCTTGACCGCAAGGTGCTCGCCGACATGGCGGTGTTTGATAAGGCCGGTTTCGCCGTCCTCGTCGAACAGGCCAAGGCTGCTCTGGCTTAATTAAGCCGGACGGAGCGGGCCGGTTTCGCAGAGATCGGCCGCCTCAGAAAGGGGTTCAGCTGAGTGTTTTCATTGCAAAGCACGTGCTGAGCCCTTTTTTTTGCTGAAAAAATTTTGAAAGAACTATTTGTTTTTTCAGTGTTTTTTTCTATAATCAGCGATCCTTTTCGAGAAGAAGGCGAAATCCGTCGGCGGGGGCTCACTAAAAGAGGCTGGGCGTCGGATTCGTCGGTATGAGTCAAGATGGACGAATTAGAACAATTGATTGAATCGGCCAAGGCCGATTTTGCGGCGGCTCAGCAGCCGGCCGCGCTCGAAGACGCCAAGGCCAAGTACCTCGGTAAGACGGGCGCCGTCACGGTGATGATGAAGTCGTTGGGGAAACTCGCGCCCGAAGAACGAAAGGAACGCGGTAAGGCCATCAATGCGGTAAAGCAGGCGATTGACGCCGCGCTCACCGCCCGGCGTGATGCGCTCGCGGCGGAAAAGATGAAGGCAAAGCTTGCCGCCGAAGCGATCGACGTAACGTTGCCCGGCCGTCGGATTCCGGCGGGTGGCCTGCATCCCGTGATGCGCACATGGATCCGCATTGAAGAAATCTTCCGTTCCATCGGTTTTGATGTCGCCGACGGTCCTGAAATTGAAAGCGATTGGTTCAGTTTCACGGCGCTTAATAATCCGCCCAATCATCCGGCCCGTTCCATGCAGGATACGTTCTACGTGGATCGCAAGGACGGCACGGGACTGCAGCTGCCGCTGCGGCCGCATACGTCTCCGATGCAGGTTCGCTACGCCCGTACGCATCAGCCGCCCATTAAGGTCATCGCCCCGGGCCGCACTTACCGTGTGGACAGTGATGCCACGCACAGCCCGATGTTCCATCAGGTGGAAGGTTTGTGGATTGGCGATGACATTTCGTTCACGGATCTGAAGGGCGTTTATTCGAGCTTCCTGCGCCGTTTCTTTGAGACGGATGACTTGATCGTTCGTTTCCGTCCGAGCTACTTCCCGTTCACCGAACCCTCGGTTGAAGTGGACATGGCCTTTACGACGGGCCCCAAGAAAGGCCGTTGGTTGGAAATCTCCGGCGCCGGCGAAGTGCACCCCAACGTGGTGCGCAACTATGGACTCGATCCTGAGAAGTACGTCGGTTTTGCCTTCGGTTCCGGTTTGGAACGTCTGACGATGCTGCGCTACGGCGTGGATGACCTGCGCCTCTTCTTTGAAGGCGATCTGCGCTTTCTGCGTCAGTTCAACTGAGAAAAACCGGATGGAGTAACGAAAGATGCTGTTTTCTGAAGAGTGGCTGAGAAGCTACATTAATCCGGATCTCACGACGGATGAGCTCGCTGAAAAGCTCACGATGGCCGGGTTGGAAGTGGAAGAAGTGACGAGCATTGCACCGGAATTTTCCGGTGTGGTGGTGGGGCACGTGCTGGAATGCGTGGATCACGAAAATTCGGATCATCTGCACGTCTGTAAGGTGGACGTGGGTGCGGGCGAAGTGCTGCAGATCGTCTGTGGTGCGCCCAACGTGCGCACGGGACTTAAGGTGGCCTGCGCCAAGATCGGCGCCGTATTGCCGGAATTCAAGATCAAGCGCGCCAAGATGCGCGGTGTGGAAAGCTTCGGCATGCTCTGCTCGCAGCGTGAGTTGGGCGTGAACGGCGACCACAACGGCATTTGGGAACTGCCTGAGGATGCGCCCGTCGGGGAAGACGTGCGGGAACTGATGCACTTGGACGACAAGCGCATCGAAATCAAGCTCACCCCCAATCGCGGTGATGCATTGTCCTTGGTGGGCGTTGCCCGCGACCTGCATGCAGTAACGGGGGCGCCCCTCACGCTGCCCGCGATGCCCGTGGTGCCCGCGACCTGCGAATGCCGAAAGGCGGTGCATATTGAAGCGCCGGAACTCTGCGGTCGTTTTACGGGCCGTGTGATTCGGGGGCTTAATGCCAAGGCGCCCACGCCTCAGTGGATGAAGGATCGCTTGGAAAAGAGCGGTCAGCGCTCGATTTCGGCGCTTGTCGACATTTCGAACTACGTGATGCTCGAACTCGGGCGTCCGACGCACTTCTTTGATCTCGGCAAGATTAAGGGCGACCTCACGGTTCGCTGGGCCAAGGAAGGCGAAAACTGCGAATTGTTGAACGGTGAAACTGCAAAACTTGATCCTTACTACGGCGTGATCGCAGACGAAAACGGCCCTGAGGCCATCGCCGGCATCATGGGCGGAGAAGCGACGTCGATTACGCTTGACACGACGGATATTTTCATTGAAGCCGCGTTTTGGTACCCGGTGAAGATTCAGGGGCGTTGCCGCAAGCTCAATTTCTCTACGGATGCGGCGCACCGCTTTGAACGCGGCGTCGATTACGGCAGCAATGCCGAACACATGCAGTACATTACGCAGCTTGTGCTCGACATCTGCGGTACGGCGGAAACGAAGGTGGGGCCGGTGGATGATCAGCAGGTGAATCTGCCGGAAACGAAGAAGGTGCGTATGCGTCCCTCGCGCTGCGTGAAGCTGGTGGGGATCGATATTCCTCAGGACTTCATGGCGCAGGCGTTTACCCGCCTCGGGTTTGAATTCGTGCGCGACGGCGAAGATTTCGTCGTGACGTCCCCGACGTACCGCTTTGACATCGAGATCGAAGAAGATCTCATTGAAGAAGTGGCGCGTCTCTACGGCTACGAAAAGCTGCCGGATCGCCTTCCGAAGGCTGCAGCCACGATGCTGAGTCCGGCGGAAGAAAGTCGCAGCAAGCATGACCTGCGCCGAGCCTTGGTGGCCCGCGGTTATCAGGAACTCATCAACTTCAGCTTTGTGGAAGAAAAGTGGGAAAAGGATTTTGCCGGTAATGACAAGCCCATCCGACTTTTGAACCCCATCGCGAGCCAGTTGTCCGTGATGCGCACCCAGCTCATTTCCGGACTCGTCGATATCCTGCGCTTCAACCTGAACCGCAAGGCCGAAGACGTACGCGTGTTCGAACTGGGTCGCGTGTTCTTCCCGGATGAAACCGTGGAAGACGGCCCCTTCTCCGTGAAGGGCGTGCGCCAGCCCAACCACATTGCCGGCCTCGCTTACGGCGACGCGCATACGGCGCAGTGGGGCGAAGCTGCCCGCAACGTCGATTTCTTTGACGTGAAGGGGGACGTTGAGGCGCTCGTTGCCCCGCTTACGGCCCGTTTTGAAGCGGCGGAACATCCGGCGCTGCACCCGGGACGTTCAGCCCGCATTCTCATCAACGGGAAGGAAGCCGGGTTTATCGGGGAACTGCATCCGGCGGTCTGCCATGCCTATGATCTTCCGAAGGCACCGGTGGTCTTTGAAATCGATGTAGACGCTCTCACGAGCATTCCGTTGCCGAAGCCCGCGGCCGTGAGCAAATTCCAGCCGATGCACCGCGACGTGTCGCTCTTGGTGCCGGGCAATGTGACCGCGGCGTCGATTTTCGACGCCGTGGCAAAGCTCCGCGCAACGCGCGCCGGAGCCGTGATTGATGATTTCCGGCTCTTTGACGTGTACTGTCCCGAAGGTGCCGCGGAAAAGAGCATGGCGTTCCGCCTGACGTTGTCTTCGAAGACCGAAGAAGCGTTGGCAGAGGATGCGGCGGATGCTGCGGTGGCGTCCGTGGTGGACGTCCTCACCAGCCTCGGCTGCCGCCAGCGAGCCTGATGGATTATTTTTGAACCAACTTTTTAACTAGGAATAGGTTGTTATGAATCAGATTGACGCTTCCCAGGGTCGTTATCCGACAGGGCCTGCCAACTCTTCCACGCTCACGAAGATGAACTTCACGGAAGTTCTCTCCGACAAGATGGGGCTTTCCCGCTCGGAAGCCAATGCCGTTGTGGAAACGGTTTTTGAAGAAATCCTCACGGCGCTCGTTGCCCGTCGTGACGTGAAGCTCGCGAATTTCGGTACGTTCTCCACCCGTGACAAGGTGGCGCGTCCGGGGCGCAACCCCAAGACGGGCGTGCCCCACGTGATCGCCGCCCGCCGTGTGGTGACGTTCCTTGCGGCGCCCCATATGCGCGACAGCGTGGCGTCCTTCAAGGATCCCGAAGGGTTTGAACCCAAGGCGTAAGCCGTGAGTTTTTCCCGCCACAGAAGGAGCGATCTGCATTAGACTAAGGCACCTTCTGCGGGAGTGCACACCGAAAGCCGAAATCACCTGCTGCAGAGTGGTTTCGGCTTTTTGTTTTACACACCGCACATCGACCGCTTTTTATATTGTTGAGCTATGTATTCCCAGACTTTTTCGCTTGATGAGCTGTCACGCCGCTGCGATTTGGCGTCTTATATCCTGAGCTATTGGCAGATGCAGTTTCCGCAGCTGAGAAATGCGGATGGCAGCCTTAAGTCGGCCTTTACCATCAACGATGAAGCGTTGGTGATGCGCATTAAAAAGCTTCTCTACGTGGATCATCTCACGATTGAAGATGCTCGCGAGCGGCTTCTTGAAGAACGGGCGTTTCCCGTTACGTCGCTGCGTCCGACGGGGGTACTGAATTCTCAACCCACGCGGACGGAAACGCCGACACCGCAACAGGCGGCACACCCGGGGCAACCGACCCCCGCGGCGTCCGTTCAGCCCGTGGGGGCACCGGCTCAGACTGTTGCTCCCGCGCAGACCGCGCCGGCACCGCGCCCGGCAGAAGCTTCGCCCGTTATTCCGTCGGATCTGCGCAATCTCATGCAGGATGCCTCGCGCCGCGCGGTGGCCGAAGCCCTGACGCAGGCCAATCAGCGTTGCAAACAGATGTTGGCGGATCAAAAGACCCGCTACGAAAGTCTGCTCAACGGCGCTAAGGAACGGGCACAGGCCGCGCAGACTGTGGCCGACGGGAAGGTGGCGGCGGCAGAAGAAGAAGTACGTCGGGCTCAGGCGGCGATGCGTGAGGCGCAGGAACGCGCCGAAAAGATTATTCAGGAAGCACAGCAGCGTGCGGCCGAGGCCGAAGCCGCGGCAGAGGAGCGCGTGAAGGCAGTGCTGGCAGAAGCGGAAGCCCGAGTTTCCGAGGCGGCGGAATCGTCAAAACGGCATACCGACGAAATTTTGGCGCAGAAAAAGGCGGAGATCGAGCATCTGCAGGCGGTCTGTCGTCAGGCGTATGACGCGCTGCAGGCTTTGACGATGACGAAGGTCTAAAAAGATTCTTTGTATATCAGTGACAAGTCCGGTAAGTCGTAAAAAAAATCGCTGAGGACTTGATTTCAGGAAGCGGCATCTATAATATTCGCAACTCGTTCGGGGCGTAGCGCAGCCTGGTAGCGCACTTGCATGGGGTGCAAGGGGTCGCGAGTTCGAATCCCGCCGCCCCGACCAAAATTCCAGGAGGAGGTCTGTTCGCAGACCTCCTTTTTTATTGTCTGTATCTCGCGGAAAGGCGTATTTATTGGCCTCCCACGTGTTTAGGTAGCGTGTCACTGTCTACGGTGATCCCTTTGGCTGTGTCTGTAGCTCATGGCGAAAGGTAGACTCTATGGTAGGAAAAAACGGAGGGTTCCGTAAAACCGCCGTTTTTCTTCGGAACTTTTTCCTACCATAGACCGCCTGGCCCAATGTTGGCGGGGCGTGGAGGTGTCTCAATGCGCATTGCCGCTACCATGACGGAGAAGCGTCTCCGCAGTCTCACGAAATCGACCGCATGCGGTGTCGTCCCCGGCTTTTGGGTGAGTGTTAAAAAACTCAAGGACGGTTCCTATCGAAAGTACTTTGTCCTGCGCGAAAGGACGATCGGTCGCTTTTTCACCTTGGGCGCCTACCCTGAACTTAGCCTCGCGGAGGCCTTTAAAAAGGCCGCTGTGTGGAAAGATAAGATTGCCCAGGGGGTTGACCCAGCTGAAGAGGAAAAAGCGCTCAAAATGGCTCTTCGTCGGGAAAAGTCGCCGGCGGATGTTTTGACCTTTGAGACTCTGATTCGGAAGTGGATCGACTTTAACGAAAAGCGCGGACGATGGAACAACACTCATAAGACTAAAACGGAAGTCTGGGATGGTTTCTTTAAGAACCACATTCCGGAAGATCTTCGGCAGTGTCCTGTGACGGCTTTGAATGCGGAAATGTTTGCGGCCGCACTGGGTGAGAAGTGGCGCACCATGATCGACACTCCGGAAAGAATTTTGTCGGACGCGCGTCAGGCCATTGACTGGGCTATCCGTAGAGGAAAGGTGCCGCCGATGATCAACCCTTGCCAGGTGAAAGATGGATGCCTGGGGGATTTGCTGCCACTGCAACGGGCGGAAGGGGGGCACGAACCGGCCTTGCCGGTGAAGCGGATGCCGCTTTTCTTCAAGGCGCTGATGGAGTTGGTTCCGGTAAGTCAAACGGCCAGGTGCCTGGCCTTTGCTATCTTGACGTCGGCCCGCAATACGACGGCCCGTGAGGCTGTGTGGAGCGAAATCCAGGTCGATGAAGAGGGGAACTGGCTGCATGTCATTCCGCGAGAACGCATGAAGGTGAAGTCGGAAAAGATTCCTTTCGACCGAAAGACGCCGCTGTGCCCGCAGGCGGTGGCATTGCTGAAGTCAGCTCCGCGCCTCTTCGACGATGACAGTGAGTACATCTTCCCTAACATCAACAAAGGACATACGTCGCCTTTTACGCGTGATGCTGTTAGGGCTCTCATTAAACGGATGCACGACAAACAGAAGAAAATCGACGGCATCGGTTGGGTTGATCCAGATCAGCTGCATGCCAAAACGAAGTTGCCGCGTATTGTGACTCTGCACGGCTGCGCTCGTGCGACATTCAATACCTGGGCGAAGGATGCGCGAGGGTATGGCCATAAGGCGTTTTCACGCGATCTACGTGAGAGCTGTCTGGATCATCGTAACGAAAGCTACCAGTGTGCTTATGACCGCGAGCAGGCGCTGGGGGATATGCGCGAGGTATATGAAGCGTGGGGAAATTTTTGTTGTTCTTTAGTTGATAATCTTTACGGTTGCAAAATTAACCGAAACGATTAAAATTCCATACCAAGTTGGTTTGATCAAAACCAATTCGATAAAGACAGGAGATACGATATGCTGACTGAATTTGGCAAGGCCGTCAGAAAGGCACGTATTGATGTCGGTACGTCGATGTTGAAGATGGCTGAAAGCCTTGGCGTTAAGCCATCCTTCCTGAGTCAGATTGAAACAGGGAAGAAAAACATCCCTGCCGACTTCGTTGCGAAAGCTGAAAAATTTTTTGCGGGCTTTGGATTGACGATTCATTTGGGGCAGCTGGCTGATGCTGCAAACAAGACGGTCTCGTTGGAAGGATTGGATACGGAAATGCAGTTTTTGGTTTCAGGGTTTGCCCGGTCTACCTTAACCGAAGAGCAAATTGGTCGTCTTAAGCAAATGTTGGATGAGGCTGAGGCTAAGGAGGCTTATGGTCGAAATGGTAAGAAGTAAACCCCGAGGGTTTCGAGTACCGTTGTTGACGATTCAAGAGATTCGGAATCTTGCGAGAACTGTTTGCGGGATTTTGTTGCTCCATGCGGGGTGTCGCTCTTTGAAAGAGATGAATTGGGAGGAATTTATAGAGCGAACCTTGCCTCAGAAGTTACAGATAGAAGTTGACTTTATTGATGACCAAGATAAGACCTTGGCACCAGGTGCCCCGGCCGGAATAATGGGAAATGTTTTAAAGCTACGGGATACCTGTTATCGAGGCATTTGTTATGGTAACCGGCGCGATGTTTTTACTTTATTTCACGAATTAGGACATTACTTTCTAGGACACACCAGGGTATTTGCCAGAGCTCAGGTTGAAGAGCATAGTTGGGATGAGGATTCAGAGACCCAGGCGAATCGTTTCGCTGCGGAGTGTTTGATGCCGTTGGATCAGATAACAAAGTACCGGCTGTACACCCCTGATCTCATTGTGAGACACTTTGGAAATGTCTCGATGGATGCGGCAAGAGTCCGGATTAAATCGCTGGTGAGAGAACGAGCCCATATGAAAAAAGCGTCACAAAGCTGCAACTTTGTGACGCTCTGCGAACGATAAACGAAGTCTCGTATCGCAATGTCTTGGTGGCAAACCTAAACCGCTCCATTGTAGCGATTTGAGGACAAGACAGGAAAAGCACTTCGGGTAAACCATAATAGGTGCAGATATGACTCAGTTAGAGTTATTTCCTACGCCTAGCATGGAAGCCGAAAGTCTCGGAGAACTGGTGTTTTGCTGGTGTTTCCGACACTGGAGGACGGGAAAGCTGATCCGTAGCACTACGGGGAAGCCGTTCTGTTTCCGTGCTAGAAAGAGAAAGTAGGATCTATTCGTTTTGTTCGACGCCCCGCCTCTCGGCGGGGTTTCCTTTTCTTACGCTGTAGCCGCCACAGATTCATGCTGTAGCTGGTTCACGTAGTTCTCCAGATCCTTCATCTTCCAGCGCGCGTTTCTTGGGTTGAAATAAAACGGCTTGGGAAAGTCAGGGTTAGTCTTCGCGAGCTTCCATACCGTACTGACACCGATACTGAGCTTCCGGGCAACGGCCTGGACGTCGATCATCAAAACCCCGAGAGGCGGCTGATTTTTCTTTGTGCGTTCACGCATGATTTTCTCCTTAAGCATTCCACCGCTTACCGCCTAAGCGGCGCAGCGTCTTTTCAACTCGTTTGCGGCTGACGGTCGTTCGGCCGTGCCCGGTCTTAATAATTTCCTTCATCGTCCGGAATCGCTGCAACATAAGCAGCGGCCGTTTCTCAAACGCCTCATGCACGCGGCCGGCGGCGAGTTCCATGGCGTCCCGGATGGCGTCCAACTCTGCCGCACGACAGACAAACCGTTTGCCGTCGAAGTGAGCAAAGCCGTTGTCTGTCACCGACTGCAGCGCATCACCGCCGGCGTTGAGAATGACGCTTTGCTCGATCGTGTACTCGTTCTGCAGCAAAAGATCGGTGATGGCGAGGTTGATGACGTCGCGCAGGCAGCGAAGATGATCCAGCGTCGCGCACCCTCGCGGCAGAGACCCCTCCGTGACGAGTTCGTAATCCGTCGTCATGGAGTGAATCTGGTCGATTTGCTCCTGGGTCACAACGGGCGGCTGTGCGTGCTCCTCTTTGCGGTACCGTTTCCGCGGCTTCTGACTCTTCGGCATTTCAGAACCCCCAGCGAATGATTTCAGTGATGATCTTGCCCACGGCGTAGACAAAGCTCACGGCAAGCGCGGCAAAGCCGAGCACGACGATGATGAAGAACCAGTCGATTTCGTTCAATTTCTTCATCGGTGATCTCCCGTGAACGGCTTGGGAAGAAGCCCCCAGGCGATGACTTGGACGTCTTTTTCGACTCCGAAAAAGCAGCCATTGCTGCTGGAGCAGAGTGTGCGGTAGGTGAACGGCGACGCGGCATTGGGCGTTGCGAGTTTGACTAGGTAGCGCCCTGGCGATTTGGGTTTTTCTTCGTCGTACCGGATAAGGTGCGCTGTTGTGCGTGGCGCCCAGGCGAGAATGAGTGTGTCGTGGTAGCGTCGGTAAAAGAAACGACCGCGCCTTGTACTAAAAGGCAAGATGTGGGTGACGGGATCTGAGCCTTCAGCAGCGATCGTGACGAAGTAGTCGCCGGCTTCCGTGGGGCGGGTGGCAGGGTAGGGCTGCCAGGTGATTTTTGGGTTAGTGGGTTTCATGTGTTCCTGATCCAGATTTACGTTCGATGAGCGTTTGCAAAGCTTTGATGAGTTGCAGTGTTTCGGTTTTAGTAAGAACCGCACCGCCAAATGCTGTTTTTGATGAGTTGGCGAACTTCAGGATTGCGCCTTCGCCAAAAGCAATAAGTCGGTAGCTGCCGCCGGACTTGAGTTGATATTCGGTCAATTCGTGTTCTCCTTTGTTTTCGTAGCGTTTGTTTGTAGCTCCTCGCAGACGACCCAAACCGTGTACCGATCAATACCGTCCCGGCTCGTGGTTTTCACGGTCTTGAGATACCCGCGCACGTAAACGCCGTTTCCTTTAAAAAGTTTCTCTGATGCGTACTCAGCCAGGTGGTCGTAAACGACGGCCTGGTGCCACTCGGTTTCCCATCGACTGTTGGCGCCGGCATCGACCCACCGCGTCGTTGCGATGTTGAGCGTTGCGTAGCGCCGGCCGTCTTTTCGACTCGTGTGCGCTTGTGGGGTATGCCCGAGCACGCCTTGAATGAACACACGATTAACGCTTGCCATGGTGACGTCTCCGCGGATGCCGCTTCGGCCGTTGTCGGAACCACTTCGGACCGTAGTGAAGAAGTAGATCTTCGATGCGGTCGTATTGGTGTTCCGTCAGAACAACCGTGTAGCAGCTTGCGCCGAACCCCGGCCATATCTCCAGCCAGTAAAGGTCGTCGTCCGGTTCTTCGTAAAGCGTGATGCAAGTGTTGTCGCCGGCGGTGAAGTTGCGGGCGGTCTCGATGTCGCCAGAGGAAAAGGCTTCCCTCTTGCCTGCTGCCCACGGGCCGTACCGGCGAATGACGCGGCGGATTTCGCCGGCCGTGAATTTAATGAGTCTTTCCATGTGATCTCCAAGGGCTCAGTCTGGTGTCGATTTCCAACCGCGCAGCGGCTTGAACTTGGCGACAAATTTGCCTTTACATTCGAGCGTGATGCTCAGCTCCGTCGTGAAGCGCTCCAGCGCCTTCCTTTTCGCGACGGTGTCCCGCGGTGCGGTGAAGGGGTAGGAAACCAGCCGGCCGTCTTCGTAAGCTTTTGCTGTGTAGATGACTTTCTCGGTGACGCCGGGTACCGGCTTCGGCCGAACCCATGGGGACGGCAGCAAAAGCGAATGCAGCGAGGCGATGTGTTCGTCGTCGCCCTGGCCGCTCCAAAGCTGCGCACCACGGTCGGCCCAAACGCTGCGCTCCATTAAGATCGCTTCGGCCCGGCGTTCCGCGGCCGCTACGTTGGGACAGTAAAAGACTTCGCGGCGGTTGCCGGTGTTTGACTTGTCGCCGGGGTTGGCGCGGTAAATAAGCGTGAATCTCATAGTGATTTCTCCGGAATCAGTCCTTGCGCTTCAGGCGCGTGGTGAAGCTGTATTCCATGAAGTACTTTCCGAGGCAAACGAGCGCGACGGCAAGGCGTTCACGGGCTTTGCGGGCGGCTTCGCCGTTCCCTTTGCCTTCGTAACGGCTGAGGGCGTCGGCTTGCGTCATGGCATTACCGAAGATGGTCTTGAATTCCGGATCGGTGGCGTCAACGGCGTAGCAGAGGCGGCGGTCACTGGTTGACATAAAAGTTTCCTTTTTTGGGTTCCCCCGTGAGATGATTAACGGTGCAGGGAAGTGACAGAACTCTGCAATCCGTTAACCACCTCATGAAGGAAAACGTTATGACTGAAGAAAAGTCCGATAAAGGTCAAAAGGGGATGTCCGGAGAAGCTGCGGACAAATTCATCATTGCTGCAATGCAGGCAGGGAAGCTGTCGTTGGCTCACATTGAAGCCTTCGAGCCGGATGTTGCGCAGATCAAGAGAGATATGCAGTTCAACGCAACTCAGCTGACGCCTGAGCTTCGTACCGGCATCCAACTTGATGCGAAGCTCATCTTGACCCTTCGTCAGGCTTTGATGTCCGGCCTGTAAGTTCTTCGAGCGCTTTAGAGGCGGCGGCAAGTTCTTGTTTTGCCGTCTCTTTTTTGATTAAGTAATCGAGGCAGTTGTCCAGCCATTCCTTGATTGTTGGGTTCTCAGCCGCCGCTTGGGGGTTTAAAAGCACGTCTCGCATCAGCTTTAATCGGTACTGATCCCAGGCGACGTCGGTTTGCGGGTAGTGGCAGCCATCCATCAGCGTGACGAAGCAATCGAAAGAGCGCTCTTGCATAGCTCTCCGGATGTACGAAAATAGCTTTTGGCGTTGTTCGGCCCGACGAATGACCTGTTTGTCAATGGTGCTTGTCATCTTTTCCTCCCTCAAAACGGCATCGGCATCTGCGCGTTGAGATACATCCAGCACACGGCCAACAGCACAGCCAAAGCGCCTGCTTCCTCTATTGCAGTCTTCGCCTTGCGAACCCATTCGCGCAGCGTCCGTTCCCGGCCCGTGCATTCGCGGTAGATGTTGATCGTCGGTTCGTAGAAAAGTCCGCGGATGAAATTAAGCAGCGTCATTTGTAGCTCCCTGGTTGAGGTGTTCATGGGCTTTGAGGACACGGGCGAAGGCTTCTTCCTGTGCCACCCTCTGTTCGGCCCTAAGTTCGTCTTCGAGAAGCGCCAACTCCTGGCGGTCTTTGTCGGTCAACGAGTGCCGCTGCGAGAAGCGGATGTCGGTGATGACGGACTGAATGCCGAGGCATTCGCCGGAGATAGAGATGATGTTTTTCTCAAACAAGGCCGCCTGCATGACTTTGATGCTGTCGGCGTGACGCGCCTTGAGATCGGCGATGACGGTGCGAAGTGTGGTGTTCATAGTTGCCTCTTAAACACCTAAACGGTGTTTGTTGGTGTATGCGCATTACACTACGGAATACACCAAAAAGCAACAAATGAATAAACTCAAAAAGTGTATGTTTTGAGGTATCTTTGACAAAAGTCAAAAGTCTGAGACAACAAAAAACCGCCCGAAGGCGGCTTGGAAAGGGTGGGGTTGTATCAGCGGAATCTAGTTCGACATTCAACAACAACGCCAAGAATCTGAAGTGGATTGGTTTGCGAAGACAACGTAGGGAATAATGGGTTGAGCGGGCGTAATTCGAAAATATCTCGCCCGAATTCGTCAATGCCTGTAACGGCGTATTGCTTCATTGTTGCCTCGTTGCCATAGGTATTGTCGAGTCTGGCGACAACGTAATCCCCCGGGTGAGGGCAGAGATTGGGGTCGATGATCACAATTTGTCCTTCGTGAAATACGGGTTCCATTGAGGCTCCGCGAATTTCTAAAGCATAGGCATTGGCTGGAATATCTTCCCCTACATCAATCCAATCATCATAGGAGTTGTCGCCGCTTTCCGTCATTACCCCTGCTTGAACGAACGAAAGTAGGGGAATTTTTTTGCTGTTAGAAAGCTTGGTGCTAGTGAGTTCGTGTGGTTCATCCAGAAAGCCGTTCGGCAACTGCAACGTGCTTTCGATGTAGCGCGCAATTTTGGGGCCGAAAGACTTTTTGCCGGCCAACATATCGTTGATCTGTTGGGGCTTACGGTTAAGACGTCGGGCTAACTCGGCCTTCGATCCGTACTTCTGACGAATCTTGTCAAAGTTCGTCAGTCTGATTTGTTGAACATCCATAAGCGGCTCCAGAGATTTTCAAGCCATTATCCTCCGAATACACAGAAAAAGTTTATACCGTATTTTTGGATAAACACCGAAACGGTGTATAGTTAGGTTTATGTGTATCACCTTTATTGGTTTATAACCATGGATAAGACGGCAAATGACTTTTTTCGCGCGTTATCGAGCGAAGAAAAGGATGCGGTGGCCGCTCGGTGCGGTATCAACCGTCGTTACTTGAACAATCTGATTTACAGCAATCGCTCACCGGGAGTTCGCCTGGCTGCGAAGCTTGAGAAGGCGACGAATTACCGGGTTACGCGAGAATCACTGCGCCCGGACATCGACTGGAAATTGTTGAGCGGACAAATCTGAGCGCTGTTATGTCGTACCGCTTGCAAGACCTTATATGGCAGAAAGAGTTTGACACGCTAAGCGCGGCGGAGAAGTTTGTGCTGATGTGTCTCGCATTTCGCGCAAAGGATGATGGCGTTTGTTGGCCGTCGGTTGATGGTATTGCGCGGTCTACGAATCTGAACGCAAAGACAGTAAGAAGTGCTCTCGCTTTTCTCGAAATGGAAGGATTTATCACGCGAAAGGCACGACCAGGTGCCAAGACTGTTTATTCGTTGAACATTGAAACGATACAGGGGTTGAGTGATTGTCAAAGCACTACCAAAAGTGGCAGGGGTACCGAAAACGGTAGGGCTACCGAAAACGGATGTGAACCCCTCCCAGAAACGGTAGATCTACCCCTCCCAAAAACGGGAGCCGAACATGTAAGAGAACAAGGAATGAACAAAGAAGTAGTAGTCCCCGTTCCCGCGTGCGAGGAATCGGCGCTGCATCCGACGATAGAAGACTACGGCATCAATCCGAACGAGGACAAAGCTACATCGACCGTTACTTCGAAGACGGAAAACCCGCCTCTGCACCGTCCGCTTCAAGGGTCTTCCTACATCGATCCCGTTCCTTTCGACGAAATCGTGGCGGCTTACAACCGGCATATGGCACGCATCGGAGGGAAGGTGAAGGCTTTGGAACCCGCGCAGGCTGATGCCGTTGTGGCTTTCTGGGAGTGCTTGGTCATTGAGCTTTGGGAAACGAAGGATGATGAGTTGAGAACGCGTGCCGGTGCCCTGGAGCAGGTGGATCACTACTTCCGGCACTGTGCCGAAGACGGCTTCATCAACGGCACGGCGAAGCGAAAGCCGGAATACAAGAGTTGGATCGCCAAGTTCGACTGGCTGATCCGTGAATCAACGCTACGGCGAATGCTTGGCGGTGGTTATGCGCCTAGCGGCGCAAGAAAGAAGGAGGGAAGGTAATGAACCCCAAACAACGAAAGTGGCCCATCACGCGGCATACCCGCGGCATGAGGGCTTTGAGGTGGAGATCAAGAATGAGGATGCTGATGCAGTGGGCACCTCACCAGAGAGCACAGCGGTCGTGGAATTTGGAGTCATGCCTGCTGTATCTCGTTTACAACCGCCAAACGTCGGGCTGGACGCTGTGGGAGGCGCGGCCGGCGGCATTTCGGGCGGGCAAGGAATGGAGGTTGAAGTGATGGAAGACACGGTTTTGAGGACACAAGTGCCGCAAAAATCGGTTTATGTCTTGGTGACGGAAGAAGTACTCGGGCCTGAGTATGTCGTGAGAAAGTCATGGTGCGTCATGTTGCGCCTAGTGTATTTGCATAGGCGACTGGAGCATGTGTACGTTGACTTGGGAAAAGGGTGTCCGGAAATCGTTGAGGTGCCGGCTGGATGGCAGCCGACGGATGACGCCTGCATGGCGCTGGCGAAGTCGTTTGTGGAAAAGCTGAAGAAGGATAAAAAATGACCGAAAAGAAATACACGAAGGAACAACTCCGCCAGCGGATGTGTGAACAGCTGAATTTCATCAGCGAAATAGCTGACGGTATGCAGGATGATCTCGAAAGGGGCGACAACATGGGAGTTGTTCTTGGTATCGAAGAGCTCCAGGCGCGAATTGAGAGCGTGGAAAAGAAATTTGAGCAGTATGAGGATGCTGAAGAATGACTTGGGGAATGATTTGGGAGTCGCTTAAGGGCTCCATGATGTTTACGCCGTTGCTCATGTGCGTGATGTTCTGCGGCCTGATGCTGTTTATCGGCATCCGTGAGTACGGCTGGATGGTTCTGGTGAAGGTCGTGGCCATCGTGGTTTTCATGACTGTTGTCGCGGCCGGTGTTCGACTGTTCTTCGATTGGGTTTTTCAGTGGGGCGCGGTGAAGTAACGAAAGCGAAAGGGCGGCTGCGGCCGCCCTGAGTTCCGAGGATGGTGTGATGGCAGACGTTTTTGAAAAGGCAAAGGACGAAGAGAAGAAGCCGGTCTATCGTTGCTGGGCGAAGGATTGCAAGCACTTCGGCAGTTGGACGCGGTATCACAGAGACACGAATGAACCGTACCACTTGTGTGAGTACCATCAGACGCTGGTTTCGGAGTACCCGCGTGAGGCACGGATTTGCTATCCGTTTGTTACTAAGCAGGCGAACCGGGCGGTTGTGCTGAAGGTAGAAACGTTGTGTTCCAAGATCGAAGAGTGGCCCTATGGCGAAGAGGCTGAAGCGGCGTTCGAAGAGATGATGGCGTTATTACCGAAGGTGCTGGATGCCCGGGACTACTCGGCCGAAAAGAATGAAGAGCTGCGGGCGATGGATATGCGTGACGTGCCCAACCGCGTGAGGGAGCGACTTCGGATTTCGATTGTCGAACAAGCCCGCCGGATTGCCGAAGAGGTGGGGCAGCTGCCGGCGGGGACGGTTCGTTCGCTGCCGACGGTGGCGACGGTGAATAACTACTGCGAGAAGATCTACAAGTTACTGGGGTCGCGAGGGGCTGTATGAGACTGGATTGGGTGAGACGGCGTTTGGAAGCATGGGCGGCCTGGGTTGAAGAGAGTAAGCGCGGTCGTGTGGCGTCGCCGAAAATTGACGGGATGCCGCACGCTGCGTCGGCTGATGTTCCAGTGCCTGATGGGCATGAGGAAGAGAAGTTGACGCAGCGGGCCCTGGTGGCACTGCATGCGTTGTATCCGGCCTACAGCGAGACGATTTCGCTTGTTTACGTGGTGGGACCGGCGGCGCATGTGGTTGGGGTGGTGGCTTTGGCGGAATGGATAGGAGTAACGAAACAGACGCTGTTATCGCGAATTGAGACGGCTGAGTCAAAATTCTCGGAAATGTTAGAAAAGGCGCGTGACGCGCAGGATTTAGGGCTTTAGCGGGGATTTTTGAGTGAGGGGTGACTTGACAAGGTTCGGACGATTTGACAGAATTTTTCTATGATCGGGACGAGGTTGTAAAAAGCTTCAGTTTTCGGTGAAGTGGAACCCATGCGAGAGCGTGGGTTTTTGCGTATCTGAGGGGCAAAAAAAACGAGGCGGTCGGGCCTCGTTTGGGTTGGTTATCGGACGTTCCCACGGTTGTTGCCGGGGTTGCTTTCACCGCGTCGCTCGTAGTGAGAACTGTCGTTGGGTCTCGGTGGAGGCGGCGGTGTAGGGGCTTTTTGCGAAGGGCTGTTTGTCATAGTCTCAATAAATGCTCCATAAGAAGCAGACTGGCGGAAAACGCGCCGAGTACTGCGGAGAAAACAAGCGCATGGTTGATTGTGCGGGATCGAATGCCGGTTTGGCTGTATGCCTTGCGGCTTTGTTCGATGGTATCGCTGATCGACAGAATCCAGTCCTGCTTGGCGTCGGGTACTTTGAAGGTTTTGTCCGAGCCGTACGCTTCGTGAAGTTGATTGCCGTAATGCGGTGTTATGGGGGCGATACTGGAATCGCATAAAAGCCGTATGGACAGGATGAAGGCATAGATAGAAACTGCGGCGGCCGTTGTAAGGCCGGCGGTGTAGATGGCCTGCAGCATATCCATGGCTGAAAGGTGTGGTTGGTCAAACCCGATAAGGGAGGCGAAGGCGCCGACCAAGAGGGCGCTCAGCCACAAGTATTGCTTGAGGATGCCGGTGTGGATGTTGTCCAGGTCGACCAAAAGCAGTTTGTGCTCGTCAATGGCGGCCTTGAGCGTGGTGTCGAGGAAAGCGTTGTATTGAGACCAGGTTTCTGGGGTATCAGACATAAGAAGCGCCTCTTGGATTTTTGTTAAAAAGGCTTCGTGCTGTCAGGGTGTTGCGATAGGGATGTCGTTATGTTAACGCCGGGGCGGCACTTTTAGACATGGTGGACGGCATGAGTTTTGGGGCGGTGGTGTTCTGGTTATTGATTGTTTTGTGGCCGGTGTTTGATGATTGACCCATGCGTGAGCGTGGGTTTTTGCATATCGGGAGTTGTGATGAAACGCAATTGGAAGACGCTGCGGGAAGTCCTTGAATCAGTCGAGGAAGACCGCATTGATGCTGCGGTCGCTGCGGCTGAAGCAAAGGATCGTCTCGCGGAATCCGCCGGCGAAAAGTCGCACCATGAGGATGAGTTCTTCGGTCACATGTTGCTCGCTGTTGATGCCGGGCTGGTTGAAGGCTTTGACGTCGTCACGGTGCCCCCGAGTGAGTGGGGATACAGCGAGGGGTATGTGCGTCTCACGATGAGCGGACATGACCTTTTGGATTCGCTGCGGTCGGAGAAGGTTTTTAAGAAAGCTTTGGCGTTGGCATCCAGTGCGGCGGTGCCTCTGACGGTAGACTTGGTGAAAGAGGCGTTGAAGCAGGTTGTCGGGATGGTAAGGCTGTGAGCGCTTTGTTTTAGGATATCGAGTTGAAATTCCATAACAAAGTAACGACTGCAGCCGCCAGTGACCATGCCTGTGCAAAGACCAAAGACATTTGCCACACGGACCAGTACGCAGCTTTTTCGTATGGTTGCTGGGGTTTTATGCCTCTCAGCTGAATCCACCACAACCCGGGACGAATAATCCATGGCAATGAAGTGAAATAACGTTTTGCGAAGCGGGAAGCATCGAATAAATACCCAGGTTCGGGGAGAGTTAATTCATTGGAGAGAGTCGTTTGAATGGTTAACATGCTTTTCCTCATAAACAAAGGGAAAAGCGCTAACAACCCCAAAACTGCAGAACCTAGAAGGCAGTAAAAGGAGTATTTGATACCGATGGGATCGATAAACCTTAACACTGTATCCATTTGATTAATGATGAGCCCTGCGATTGCCCCGTCCGCAAGTAGGGCCTGATAAATCAATTTGTCGTAAAAATCACCAGTGAAGCCCAGTGATTTAAAAGATAGTTTTAGCAAATGATCCTCGTAGGGATCACTGGCTTGATCTTTTTGTAGTTCGGACATAACGGTACAACATGAGGGTTAAAACCTATTAATTTTATCGAAGTTCAAAATTTGAATGTGATGGTCAAAAATATGGACGTCCATAAGAGGAAAAATAGGAAGGCAGGAGCCCATTGTCGTCCTTCCCCTCCTCCGCGGCCGTTGCCGGTACCGCCTCCGTGTGAGGATGATGTGATTAAAAGAGGCTGGCGTTAGTCAGTTTTTGGCTCGCTTCGGCGGGCCTTTTTGTTGGGTAAGAGTCAATGAAGAAATGGATACTTATAACTGGCTGTAATTGCTGGTTGCTGTGGACGTTGTTGCTAAATCCTGAATTAGGAATCAAGGTGGCGGTATGGATTGGGAAAACCGTTCCTGTAGTCCTTCTTTGTGTTGCTCTGATGGACATAGGGGAAGCTATCGACCGTCGAAAGATCGAGGCAGAACGGTTGAGCTTTTTGGATTGGGCTTATGTTGTCTCAACCGTTGTTTCTTGTGTAGTAGTTGCGCTACAAGGCTTCCCTTGGTTGGAGTTGTGGGTGTTTGAGTTGGGGATGCTTTTTTACATAATCATCTATACGTTGGTCTATATACGGAATAACGTATTTGTTGATGATTTCCGCTTTCATTTCTTCGGTAAGCTGAAGAAGTGATTTGTCACTAAGCAAGGTGTTGATTCCAACGATAATGCTCACTATCGACGCGACGAACCCCACTGTATGGTAGATGGTTTGAAACTTGGTTTTTAGAGAACTTTGTTGAGATTGTTCCTCAAATTTATTCTCTAAAATTGTTTGATATTTATCAGGAATTTCTCTCTTTAGGGTGTCAATAAATTCAGTAAGTGGTACACCGTTGTATGGTGATAAGTCGACATTTGCCTTACCGGCTTTCTCTACGATACACATCAGTTCGGATGCTTCTCGCCAGTTTGTTTCAGAGAAAATCTTTGCGTATCGACTCATTTTTTGAGCGGCAACCACAACTGGAGATTGACTGAGTTGCTGTGCTGTTTTCATCATGGCAGGGGTAATCGTTGTGCTCATTTGTTGAGCTGCCATGATGGCCTGCATAAATGCGGGATTGTTTGGCACGGCCTGAGTGATCTTCGCGGCCAACTTAATGACTGCCGGGTCTAGCTGCGGAAAGTCTATCCCGTTGTAGGAAGGCATAAAGACACCTCGCTGTTTAGATTGTTGTCGGAAACTCCAATGATAAACAGCGATCCGCTCCCCGGCGGCGGTTATCACCGGGACCAATCGCTACCTTAGTGCCGTGACTGTTGGTAACGGCCCAAGGCTTCGGACAGCTGCAGCTGTCCATTTTTATTTGTGGGCCCGGAAGGAAAAAAGGTACTTCCCGGGCCTTTTCCCGTGCGGCGGTGCGAGCCCCGATTTTTCTCTACTGGAAATTCTCCCTAGGGGGGCATAAATGGCTTTGACTCAAGTTCAAATTGCAGAACACCTTGGCCTGGATCAATCGCAGGTCTCTCGCTGGATGAAGACCCTGGGAATCGACTGGCGAGAAAAGTCTTTGGATGAGATTCGACTCGCCTACATCGGTCGGCTGCGCGAAACGGCCGCGGGGTTCGCGTCGGTGGACGGCAGTTACGACTTGAACAAGGAACGTGCGCTTTCGGAGCGCGTCGACCGCGAGTTGAAAACGCTGCAGCTCGCAGAAAAGAAGAAGCAGTTGGTCAACGTCGACCAGTTGATGGATGTTTTGGAAAACGTCGTCGTGGCGTTCCGGCAGGAACTCCTCGCCCGCGACGACAAACTGAAAATGGAGCTTGACACCCTGTACGGCACGGACATTGATGTCACGATTCTGAATGATTACACCTACAACGCTCTCAATCATCTGTCTGGATACCTCGCCGGCTATCGAAGCCGTCATGGCGAGACTGGCGCAGATCATGCAGCCCCCGAAGAAAATGGGGACGACGGAGTGGGCGGAGTCGTATCGGGGGATGAGCGCGAAGGCCACGGCGACGCCGGGGCGGTATAACGCGTCGCTCACGCCGTGGGTGCGGGGGATACACGAAGCGCTTGACGACCAGAAGGTTCGGAAAGTAGTCGCCATGAAGTCGGCGCAGGTGGCCTGGACGGACGGCGTGCTGTTGAATTACATCGGACGACGTATCGATATCGACCCCTGTCCGATGATTGTGATGTTCGCCAAGGAAGGGGCGGCCAAGGAATTCAACAACGAAAAGCTGATTCCGATGATCGAGGCGTCGCCGCGGTTGGCCGAAAAGATTCCGGTCTCGAAGAAGCGCAGCAAAGACAACCTCTGGAACTTCAAAAGTTTCCCGGGCGGGTTTCTGAAACTCGTGGGGTCGAATTCGCCGTCGTCCGTGAAATCGACGCCGGCTCCGGTGGTCTGCGTGGAAGAGCCTGATGACTGCAACACGAACGTCAAAGAGCAGGGCGACACGATTACGCTTCTGATCGAACGCACGAAGACCTTCGCCAAGCGCAAGATCATTTACGGCGGCACGCCCACGGTCGAAGGGTTTTCGGCCGTCGAACAGGCCTACAAGGCGTCGGATCAGCGCAAGTTTTTCGTGCCCTGTCCGGACTGCGGTAAAGAGACGGTGCTCGACTGGGCCAATGTCCGGTGGCACGAGGACCCGACGGTGACGAGCGAGGTTTACGGCCACGCGGTTCTCGATTCGGCCTATTACGTTTGTCCGAACTGCGGCTGCATTTGGGACGACGCGAAGAAGAATCGCGCGGTGCGAAAGGGCGTCTGGAAGGCGACGGCTCCGTTCAACGACACGGCGGGCTTCTACATCAACGAACTGTATTCGCCGTTCCCCGGATCCCGCTTCCGGAATTTGCTCGACAAGTTTTTGACGGCCCAATTCGCGCTCGAGCAGGGCGACGACTCCAAGATGCGCAGCTTCTACAACTCGCAGCTGGGGAAACCCTACGCCTTCAAGAGCAGTCTTCCGGATCCGGACAAACTTGCGGAACGGGCGGAGGATTACGATGAATTTACGGTGCCGGAAGTGGGGTGCGTCCTTACGGCCGGTGTGGACGTGCAGCACGACCGCCTCGCCGTCATCATCCGCGCCTGGTGGAAGGAAGAAGAGTCGTGGCTTATCTACTGGGGTGAAATCCACGGTGAGACGATCCTTCCGGAGAAAGGGGCCTGGACGGACTTGGAAGCGCTCCTTACGCGGGAGTTTCCGGGCCCGAACGGTACACGGCTCAAGATTTCGGCGGTGTCGATCGACTCTTCTGACGGTCAAACGAGCGACGCCGTCTACACCTTCGTGCGCCGGCGGCTCGCCCGTCGCTACATGGCGATCAAGGGTTCGTCGGTGAATGACGAAAGTAAGGAAATCTTCTCGCCCCCGAAGGTGTCGGTTGATCAAGACCGCATGCAGAAGGCGCTCAAATACGGCCTGAAGCCCTTCATCGTCGGCACGAGCCGCGCGAAGGACTTAATTCTCGGCGTGGACGAAAAGGGCGGCCGCATCAAGCTGCAGGGACGCGGGCCCGGTCGGATGCACTGGTACAAGGCAGTACGCCCTGACTACTGGATCCAGATTACGAGCGAAGTGAAGGCACCTACGAGCCGCAGCGACAAGCGCGTCTGGCAGAAAAAGTCGGGCGTGCGAAACGAAGCGCTCGACTGTGAGGTGTACGCCCTTCACGCGGCCCGCAGTCTGAAGCTTCATCTGTGGTCTCCGGAACGTTGGGATGAAGAGAAGGCCGACCAGCTGCAGATAGATCTTCTGCCGCAGGCGGAAAACCCGGCTCCGGAAACTCCGGAACCGGTCGAGGAAGCGCCGCAGGTGGATGACTTCTTTAACGCATACAGAGGAAATGACGGATGGTAGAGAGTGTGATTGCCGGCGACAGCGCCGAATGGATGCTGCGCACGGCGGAGCGTTTCCAGTGTGCGCCGGCGGACGCGGCAGCGAAAGCCTTCCTGCGAATTAACGGCGGCCTCACGAAACTCGCGGCCGAACGAAAGGATGGGCTCATTCTCATCCGACTGATGCCGGCTGTGTCCGAGACGCTGCAACCGGGGGAAGCGGTGCTGATCGTCCGGCTGGAGACGGCGGGCGGCGAGTACCGTCGGTCGGAAGTGATCGGGAAGCTGTTGGTGAAGCCCGGCATCGAAAGCGGCGAGTTTGAGCACCGAACGGAGGCGCAGATCTGCCTGGATCAGGCAAAAAGGGCGTTGGCCGACTACACGTCGGGACGTTCCCGGGTGCGCAGTTACACGATCGGGACGCGATCTCTGACGTTTAACAGCGCCCAGGAACTGATGGAACTTGTGAAGTACTGGCAGACGCAGGTTTATTTGGAGGAATGTGCGCGGGCGGGTGTTGATCCCCGGCGCATGTTGGCGGAGTTTGTACCGTGAAACTGAAGGAAAGAATCGCAGGGGCGATGCGCAGTTGGATGTTCGGTGACGTTTTCGAACGAGCGTATGCAGCCGCAGCGACGGGACGGCTCACGAACGACTGGATGGCCGGCGCAAGCAGCGAAGACACGGAACTCATGACGAGTCTGCCGCTGATGCGCGACCGCAGTCGGCAGATGATTCGTGACAACCCCCACGCAGCCAACCTGCAGCGCATCATTGAAGACAACGTCGTCGGCACGGGCATCGGGATGCAGTGCCAGATTAAAAACGCGGACGGGACGCTCAACCAGGCTTTAAACGACCAGATTGAAGCGGCCTGGGCGGAGTGGTCGGAGGCGGAAACCTGTCATACGGCGGGCCAGTTGTCCCTGACGGATCTTCTGCGTCTCGCAATGGGCGGTGTGTTTGCGGATGGTGAAGCACTGATCCGCATCGTGCCGCAGGCGTTCGGCGGCGGAAAGATTCCGTTTGCGCTCGAAATGATCGAACCCGATCTCTTGTATGAGAACGGACAGGGAACGTCCCGCACGACGCAGGGCGCGACGGTTCGCCTCGGGGTGGAGGTAGACGAATGGCTGCGGCCGCAGGCCTACTGGATGCGTTCGTCGCACCCGGGGGACGTGACGGCGCTGAGTGCTTTGAGTGCCGCCCAGGCCAAGCGTATCCCGGCTTCCGACATGCTCCACCTTTATGTGGTGAAGCGATGGCCGCAGACGCGCGGCGTGCCGTGGATGCACATGGCGCTGATGCGGATGAGGGACATGAGCCGGTACACCGAGGCGGAATTGGTGGCGGCCCGTGCCGCAGCCTGCATCGTGGGCTTTGTGCAGCAGGATTTAGGGACGGCTCCCGGTGCGTCGTATGACAGCAAACAGAAGGCACCGACCTACGTGAAAAGCGAACCCGGGGTTTTCCAGCGCCTTCTGCCGGGGGAAACCTTTTCGGGCTTTTCGCCGAGTCGGCCGAACGCGAACTTGAGCACCTTCATGTGCTACATGCTGCGCGAGGTGGCTGCCGGCGTCGGGGTGTCGTACGAAGCCCTGAGCCGCGACTACAGCCAGAGCAACTACTCTTCGAGCCGCCTGGCGCTTTTGAACGAGCGGGATTTGTGGCGGACGCTGCAGCACTGGTTGATCCGGAATTACCTCGTAAAGATCTACCGGCGTTGGTTGGATGCGGCGGTGATTTCCGGGGCGGTGAAACTCCCCTCGGACTATTACACCAACAAGAAGCCCTACCAGGAAGTGCGCTTTAAGCCGCGCGGCTGGTCGTGGGTGGATCCGGCGAAGGAAGTGCGGGCGTACGCCGACGCCGTGAAGAACGGTTTCATGAGTCGAAGCGACGTCATTTCGGCGATCGGCAACGGTCAAGACCGCGAAGACGTGGACAAGGCGATCCAGAGCGATCGGGAAGAGGCGGCGAAGTTGGGACTCAACTTCGAGCACGTCAAAACGGACGATCCGCCGATGGAAAAGGATGATGAGGACAAAAAGGCCGACGCTTAGACGTCGGTTTTTTATTGGAGAAAACAATGCCGAAGGAAAAGGAAGACAGCCTTTTTTACCGATCGTTGGCTGCGGCCGACGGCACGGTGGATGAGGAAAACCGTTCGGTGCGGTTTCCGGTGGTGTCGGATTCGCCGGTGCCGATGTATTTCGGCGACGAAGTTCTGAGCCATGCACCGGGGGCGATGCGCACCGGGGAGCGGCAGCGGTCGATGTCGCTTCTTTTTAACCACGACTGGGATCGGCTCCTGGGCGTTGTTGAAAAGGTGGAACAAGACGAACACCGCACCTACGTGACGGCCCGCTTTGCCAAAACGGAAGAAGGCAACCGGGCGTTTGAGTTGGTGAAAGACCGCGTTTTGGTGAACGTGTCGTGCGGATACCGCGTGTTTGCGTACGACAAGCCGTCGGAAAACGTCCGGCGGGCGACCGATTGGGAAATTTTTGAAGTGTCTTTGGTGACCGTTCCGGCGGATCCGTCCGTCGGCGTTTACCGGAGTTTGAGTAACCGGCAGTCTGAAAAGGAGAAAGTAATGTCGGATGTTGAAACGAAGACCGTTGAAAAGACGGAAGATGAAAAGCGCTCCGCGCAGGGGCCGGCCGTTCCGGCTCCGGTGTTGGACGCCGCCCAGGTGCGCAGCGCCGAACGCGCCCGCATCCAGGGGATTGAGGCCATGTGTCGCGACTTCAATGTGAGCGACGAACGTCGTCGTTCTCTCATCAACGACGGGCGCTCGATTGACGAAGCCCGTGCGGCGGTGATGGAAGACCTGCGCGTCCGCGGTTTCCATTCCGTGGCCGACGAACGTCGTGACGCTCACGAAGGTCTTGATATCGGTCTCACCGATAAGGAAAAGAATCAGTACAGCATCGTGCGCGCCTTGAACGCTGCGATGAACAATGACTGGCGCACGGCGGGCTTTGAACGGTCCGTGTCCGCGGAACTTTCCAAGCGCATGGGCCGCGATACGAACGGCTTCTTTATGCCGACCGACATCACGATGCAGCGCGATGCGGGACAGTACATCGTCGGCGAACCGACGCAGGGCGGCCATTTGGTGAAGACGGAACTCCTCACCGGCTCCTTCATTGAAATGCTGCGCGCGAAGGCCATGGTGACGCGCCTCGGTGCCACGATCCTCTCCGGTCTCGTCGGCAACATCGAAATCCCGCGTCAGAACGGTGTCGCGAACGCGCAGTGGATTTCTGAAACGGGCAAACTCAAGGCGTCGAACGCGACTTTTGACAAGGTGCCGCTCAAGATGAAGACCATCGGCGCGAAGTCCTTCGTGTCCCGCAACATGCTGATGCAGGCCTCTTTGGCTGTGGAAGCCTTTGTCCGGAACGAACTCATCACGACGATTGCTCTCGCGCTTGACGATACGGCCCTTCACGGTACCGGTTCCGACGGTACGCCGTTGGGTCTTGTGAACCAGGCCAATATTCAGACGATTTCGGGCGGTGAAAACGGCCGTGCCGTCACGTTTGACGATCTCATCGAAATGGAAACCAAGGTGGCGGATGCGAATGCCGACGTCGGTTCCATGGCGTACCTCGCGAACGCCGTCACGATCGGTGCCCTGAAGCGTCTGAAGAACAAGAACGACGACTACATCTGGAAGACGATCACGGAAACGGTTCGCAACGGTATCCCGGGTGAATTGAACGGCTATCCGGTGGCCCGCAGCAACCAGGTTTATCGCAACCTTACGAAGGGGACGTCCGAAAACGTTTGCTCCGAAATGTTCTTCGGCAACTTCTCCGACCTGGTCATCGGCGAGTGGGGCGTAATGGAAATTCTCCCGAACCCCTACAGCCAGACGGCCTACGACAACGGCGGCGTCGAAATCCGTGCGCTGCAGTCCATGGACGTAGCGATCCGTCATCCGGAAAGCTTCTGCGTGATGCGTGACATCCTGACGGCATGAAAACGATCAAAGACTTGATGGCCGAAGACGTGGATTCGGTATTCCTCAACCCGGATGAGTTGGCGGATTACCACAACCTCGAAGGCCAACGCATTCTCTGTATCGTGGATCGGAACCTCACGACGCCGGCGGATGCCGTTTTCGAGGGCGTTTTCATCAACGCGGTCACGATTTACGTGAACAAGAACACGATGAGAAAGCCCAAGGAAGGTGCCACGCTGCGCCTGGACGGCTCCATGCACATCGTGCGCAGCGTGAGCGAAGAAGGCGGCATGTTCGTCATTACGGCGGAGTCGAACGAAAAGTGAAGCAGGTTTTTGAGGTGAAGGCGTCGGCCGAAGGACTGGAACGGGCGCTCCTGCGGCTCAAAGGGGTTCGGGGCGGCATTGAGAAGGCGACGGCGCGGGCGGTGAACCGTTCGCTCGCCGCCGGCCGTACCGAACTCACGCGGGCCGTTCGTGAGAACTACACGATCCGGGCCCGGGACGTTCGGGACACGATTTCCCTCAAAAAGGCTACCGCTTCCGATTTGGGCGGCGCGGTGAAGACGGAGGGGCAGCGCTTGTCGCTGCGCCTTTTTAAACACACGCCGGCCAATGGCGAAACTACCGGGGCCGCCAGGCGGCAGGTGCGCGTCACCGTCAAAAAAGGCGGTGGCGGCCCTCTGGCGACGGGCTTTCTGTGGGACGGCGGCTGGGGAACCGGTAAAAGTGCCGTCTTCCTGCGACTTGGCCAAAAGATTCGTCCGACGAAGGGCTACCACAAAGGCAAGGGTTACGAGGTGCACAAACTGCAGAAGGCGATCGGGCCCGCGGTTCCGCAAATGGCTAAAAGCGATGCGGTGCGTGAGCGTGTCCAGACGTGTCTCGAAACCACCTTTGCGAAACGTCTTGACCACGAAGTGGACTTTTTACTTGAGAAAAGGAAGGACAAATGATTGAAGCGGAACTTGTCCGGGCTGTGGGCGTTTTTGTGGAAGAAACCGTAAAGGATCTACGGCTTCCGATGCTGGAAGGGGATCCGCAGCCGATTCAGGTTTATGACGGCTATCTGCCGCCCAAAGGAGTCGATGGTAAGGATGAGTACCCCTTCATCGTGGTTCGGGCGCAGAAAGCGGTGACAGAACAGGAATCTACCGTTGTGTCGGTGGACTTGATTATTGGCTGCTACACGACGGAAACCGACGGATATGCCCGTTGCCTTGAGGTGATGCAGCGGCTGCGGACGGCGTTTTGTCAGCTGCCGGGGCGCATCTTGGCGGATCGGTATCCGTTGGTGTTCCCGATCGAATGGAACAATCTCGCCGAACAGCCTTATCCCCAGTGGCAGACCGTCATGACGACGCAGTGGCTTGTGCGAACCCCGCAGTTTGTCGATCAGTTTTAAATTTTTGGAGTAAAACGAAATGGCGTACAACCATGGTGTTTACGTTTCGGAGGCGGCGACGTCTCTTCTGCCGGTAGTCTCGGTGACGGCCGGCATTCCGTTCATCATCGGTACGGCTCCGGTCAATATGACGGATCCGACCAATGTGAACAAGCCGGTTCTCGTGAGTTCCTACGCGGAAGCCGTGGCAGCCTTCGGCTTCGTGCCGGCGGCTGCCGACGCGGCAAGCGGATTAAAGAAGTTCGCGTTCACGATCTCGGAATTCCTCTATTCGCAGTTCAAATTGTTCGGCGTGGGCCCGGCCGTTGTCGTCAACGTGCTGGATCCTGCCAAACATAAGGTGACGGCCGACACGGTGAAGGTGACGCTCGACGTCAAAACCGGCACGGCAACCGTTCCGGAAGCGGGCATTCTTCCCGACAGCGTGACGCTCACGGGAAGCGCCGGCGCGTATGTGGAAGGCACGGACTACACCCTCGCGTTTGACGATGACGGCACGCTCATCGTGACGTCTCTGAAGAACGGCAGCGGCGACTTCCTCTGCGCCACGGGCGAAGACCTCACGTTTGCTGCGGAACGCCTGGATTCGTCGTTGGTGTCGGCCGAAGACATTATCGGCGGCGTGGACGTGGCAACCGGCGCTAAGACCGGTCTCGAACTCGTGGCGGAATGCTTCCCGCGCTTCGGAGTGGTGCCGGGGCTTATCTTGGCTCCGGGCTTTGCGAAGAGTGCCGGCGTGATTGCCGCCATGACGACGGCAGCGAAGGCTATCAACGGCGTCTTTAATGCACTCGCGATCGTCGACCTGCCGACGGACAAGGTGACGAAGTACAGCGAAGTCAATGCCTGGAAGAACGAAAACAACGTCACGGATCCGCAGCAAATTGCTTGTTGGCCGATGTTGGCCCTGGACGGGACGGTGTTCAATCAGTCCACGCAGTTGGCGGGGCTTCTGGGCGAAGTGGACGGCGACAATGATGACGTGCCGTACGTGTCGCCGTCGAACAAGAACTACCAGATGACGTCGGCCGTTCTTGAGAACGGTACCGAAATCTGGTTGGGTATTGACGAAGCCAATACCGTGAACGGCCTGGGCGTTGTGACGGCCCTGAATTTCGTGGGCGGCTGGAAGTGCTGGGGCAACCGCACGGCAGCGTATCCCTCGAATACGGACGTGAAGGACGCCTTCATCCCGATCCGCCGCATGTTCGGCTGGGTGGGCAACACCTTCGTGCAGACCTTTTGGCAGCGCGTGGACTACCCGTTGAACCGCCGCCAGATCGACACGATCGTGGATTCGGCCAACGTCTGGATGAACGGCCTCACCGCGAAGCAGTACATCTTGGGCGGCAAGGTGGAATTCTTGGCCGAAGACAACACCACGACCGATCTGATGGACGGCAAGGCACGCTTCCATGTGTCCCTCACGCCGCCGAGTCCGAACCGCGAAATCAGCTTCGTGCTCGAATACGACCCGGACAACCTGCAGGCGCTCTTTTCTTAAGGATTGAATGATGGCAAACGGATCCAACATGATTCCGGAACGCTTGATCGGCTTCCGGGTTTACAACGACAGCAACGACCTTCTCGGCATTGCCAACGTGACGATGCCGACGATCGAAGCGATGTCGGACACGGTGAGCGGTGCCGGCATTGCGGGTGAAGTGGAAACGCCGGTCTTGGGGCACTACGGCTCCATGACCACGACCCTCAACTGGCGCACGATCGAAAAGGCGGCGATGGAACTTGCCGCGCCCGGCGCACATCAGATTGAGGTACGCGGTTCCCAGCAGGTCTATGACGCAGCAAACGCGAAGTACACGACGAAGGCCGTTCGCGTCACGATGCGCGTCGCGACGAAGTCCACGAACCTCGGTACCTTTGAAACCGGCTCTACGACGGACACCGAACAGGAATTTGAGGTGCTCTACATCAAGATCTACGTCGAAGGGAAAGCCGTGGCGGAAGTCGATAAGTTCAACTACGTCGCGAAGTTCGGCGACAACGATGCCCTCGCGTCCGTGCGTGCGGACTTGGGGCTGGCGTAACCCATAAAGGAGGCTCCCGGGGTGACCGGGAGCAAATACGATGAAGTATCAGTTTACGAAACCGTACACATTTGAAGACAAGGAATACACCGAGATCGAATTTGATCTCTCGGCGTTGACGGGGCGCGATATTTCGGCGGCCAAGAAAGAATTTACGGCCGGCGGAAACTATTCGCCTTTGCCGACGACGGACTACGACTTCTGTGCGATCCTCTTGGCCCGTGCAGCGAAGCTGCCGTTGGAATTTTTTACGGGACTGCCGGCGCGTGAATACTGCCGACTCACGCAGAAGGTGAGTAATTTTTTGATAGCCTCGGCCTGAGGGTCAAAGATCCGACGGCCGTTGTGATGAATGCGTGCCTCACGCTTTCCCGTGCGGATACTCAGACCGGGGTGTTGGAATGGTACCGGCAGCCGGTTGAGGATTTGGCGCTTTGGGCTGAGGTTTTGGAACGTTCCGAACAGGCGAAAAAACGTCAAAACCGGTGATCCGAAGGGGGACCTGCTTGATATACTCTTATCAGGAGGGTCGGTCATGGGATGGTCGTTTAAAAATGGGTTGCTTCGCCTGGCGGACAAGTGCGACGACACAGCTCGCCGGCTTGAGGGCTGTGGGAAGAAACTGGAGGCACGTTCTGCGGCGTATGAAGCGGAATACCGGGAGCGCAAAGGCGTTGAGGTGTTGCTCAAAGGCACTGAAGCTGTGCCGGCTGAGAGTTCCCAGCAGGCGTTGGATGAACGTTTAGCCCGGCAGCGGGAAGAGACGCGCAGTACGCATATGAAGGCATTCGGAACCTGGTTGTTGGCATGGTGGATGTGGCACTAAAAAGATTGAGTTATCAATAGAGCTCGCTTCGGCGGGCTTTATTTTTGCCCGGGGAATTTATGAGTATCACGGATTACAGCCTTAACTTTGCAATCGCGGGCAAGATAAGCAGTGATTTTGCGCAGGCTTTTCAAACGGCCAATAAAGCCGTTGGCGGGTTTGGCGACAAGATCGGAGAGCTACAGAAGCAGGCTAAGAGCGCTTCTGCCGTACTCAAGCTGCGCAAAGAAACCGCCTTGGCGGCGAGGGCCAATATTCAGGCTCAGGAAACAGCTCAGAAGTTGGCGGCAGCCTTGGGAGAAAACGGTCGTCCGACCCGGGAAATGATTGCCAACTACGAAAAGGCCAAAAAGGCAGTTGACGCAACGCGCAAAGCACTTGACCGGCAGCGGGAAGCGTTGAAGGCGGTGGAACAAGAGGCGGGAACGACCGGAGAGTCGTTGAAGACTCTCATCAGCCGCAATAAGGTGTTGGCAAAACAGACGGAGCTTTACGAAAAGCTGCAGTCCCGATGGAAATTATTGGATCAAAAGCAGCAGAAGTATGCGGACATTCATGCCCGGTTCGGACAAGGTGCCGCTGATGCTGTGGGGAAGATCAATTACCTGGCGTCGGTAACGACGCTGATGGCGAGTCCTGTGAAGGATGCCATGGCTATGGAAGATGCCATGGCCGACATTAAAAAGGTGGTGGACTTCGATACGCCGGATGGTTTGGAGAAGCTGCAGGACACGTTGGAAAAGATGTCCACCGTCATTCCGATGACGGCGGACGGATTGGCGCAGATTGCCGCTGCAGCCGGACAGGCCGGTATTGAGGCGAAGGACTTGGCTGTCTTTACGGAACAGGCGGCCAAAATGGGTGTGGCGTTTGACATTACGGCTGCGGATGCCGGTGACATGATGGCAAAGTGGCGTTCCTCCATGGGACTCACGCAGGATCAGGTGTTGGATTTGGCGGACGCTGCGAATGCGCTCAGCAACGCTAACGCCGCGCAGGCCAAACAGGTCGGTGAAGTACTTCGGCGTTATGGTGCGTTGGGCCAGGTGGCCGGTCTGACGGCGAAGCAGACGGCGGCTCTGGCAGCAACCGCTATCGGTGCCGGCGCTGAAGCTGAAGTGGCTGCGACCGGCATCAATTCCTTTATGCGGGCCTTGGTGAAGGGGGACGGAATGTCCGATCTGCAGCGGGCGGCGTTCGTCAACGTCGGCTTTGATCCGAAACAATTGCAGAAGGATGTGCAGAAAGATGCCCCGAAGGCCATTCTCTCGGTGCTGGAGGGGATCAAGACCAAGATCCCGAAGGAACTGCAGTCTCAGTATCTGACGGCGATGTTTGGTGAAGAAGGGGCGCGGGCCATTGGGCCGATGATGGTCAATACGGAGCTTCTCAAAAAGAACTTTGACCTGGTGGCCGATGCCGCTAATTACACCGGGTCCATGATGAAGGAATTTGAGTCGCGAAATACGACGACGTCGAATTCTTTGGTGCTCTTAATGAATGCGGCGAAATTTGCCTCGCGGGCGATCAGTGCACCGCTTCTCGGCCCTATCCGTGAATTGATTTCGGAGGCGACGAAGTGGTCGATTGTCGCCGGTCAGTGGATTAAGCAGAACTCGGAATTGGTGACGACACTGCTTAAAGTCACCGGTGCCGGCATGGGGATGACGGCCGCTTTTTGGGCAGTGAAGGCGGTGGTCGGCGGACTGATCTCGGGCGTTGCCGGTGTGTGCCGCATCTTTTGGGGGATGCAGAAGGCAGTGCTTGCGGTTCGGAGCGCGTTGATTGTGTCCGGCATCGCGGCCAAGGTGTGGAGCGGTATCACTGCGGTCTGTGCGGTTGCGGTCAACACGGTGGCGACCGCATGTAAGGTACTGGGGGTGGCTCTGAGGTTCTTGGCAACCAATCCGATAGGAATGACCATATCGGTCATTGGTGCCCTGATTGCTGCCGGCGTGCTGCTTTACAAAAACTGGGACACCGTAAAGGTCTACCTCACGGATGCTTGGAACGCGATTTCCACGGCGTGCACGGCGGCCTGGGGAAAGGTGACGGAGACATTTGCCGGGGTCTGGGACGGCATCAAGGCGGGAGCGGCTTCGGCCATGAACACCGTCATCGGCTGGATCAACCAGGCGATTGAGGCGGTGAACCGCTTCCTGAGTTTCAAGATTCCGGATTGGGTGCCGAAGCTGGGCGGAACGACCGTAGGGGTGCAGATTCCGACGGTTCCGCAGATTGCCGCAGCGTCCGGCGTGCCGCAGCTTGCCGACGGCGGCGTGGTCTCGCGTCCGACGTTGGCGATGATCGGCGAGGGCCGTGAAACGGAGGCCGTGATGCCGCTTTCCCGCCTTTCAGACCTCTTGGGGTTGGGCGGCGAATCCGCGCAGACGGTGAACGTGAGCTTTGCGCCGGTCATCAACATCACGGGCGGCGGACAGGATGCCTATGACGGCGTCACCCGCGGGCTTAACGAGGGCCGCAGGGCATTTAAGCGGGAGTTTGAACGCATGATGGCCGATCGGCGGCGCGGGGCTTTTAACTGATGAGGAAACGATGGCGACAACGTATGTCACGCGACAAGGGGACGCTTGGGACGTGATTTCCAAGCGACTCTACGGCGATGAGCGGTTTATGGACGAACTGATCCGCGCCAACATTGAGCACCGAAAGACGGTGCTCTTTTCGTATGGGGTGCGGCTCACGGTACCTGAGATCGACACGAAGTCGCCCGCGTATGCGGCGAACTTGCCGCCTTGGAAACGGGGGAGCGAATGACGGAACTGCTACAAACACGGCTGCGACTTCTCTTTTCGAAAACAAAGAAAGACGTCACGGAGGATCTTCTGCCGGATTTGTTGTCGTTTGAGTACCGGGATCGAGAAAGCGCAGAGGCCGATGAGTTGTCGCTTACGATGAAAGACCCCGATGGGAAGTGGGCGTCGCGCTGGAAGCCTGAGGGCGGTGAAGTCGTGCGGGCGTACCTCTCTGCGGGAACCGTTACGGCGGCCGGCCCCGAACTCTTTTGCGGGACGTTCTTCGTCGATACGCTGCGGTTTTCCGGAGCGCCGCGCGTCTTTGAACTGACGGCGCTGTCGGTGCCGCTCAATACGGCGATCCGCAAAAAGATGAAGACCCGTGCTTGGGAAAAGACGTCTTTGAAGGCAGTGGCCTCGGTCATTGCCAAAGAAGCGGGCGTGAGGCTTCTCTTCGATGCGGCCGAAGACCCAAAGTACGATCGGCTTGACCAGGCGAAAGAAAGCGACCTCGCGCTTTTGCTGCGACTTTCGGATGAAATGGGGTACTCCCTCAAGGTGACGGATGAAAGGATTGTCATCTTTGACCAGGCGTACTACGAGAAGAAGTCGCCGATTGCGACGGTGACGCTGGGGGTGTCTCAGGTGCTTTCGTGGGAATTCGAGACTTCTCAGGGAGAGACCTACAAAAGTTGCAGGGTGAGCTGGCGGGATCCGAAACAGAAGAAAAAGCAGAAGGCGGGTGGGTACGACTTCTATCTCCGCAAGATTGAGAAGAAGGACACGAACCCGGCCGTCATGACCTACACCGCAGTTGATCCGAACGTTGACGCCTGCGGGCAGGAGTACGAACTTAAAAAGCGGGCGACGTCCTTGGCGGAAGCGAAACGCCTTGCGACGGCGAAACTTCGGAGCCTCAACCGCCGGTCGGTGACCGGCAGCCTCACGATGGTGGGCAATGTGATGCTCGTTGCCGGCGTAGTGATTGCCTGTAAGGGATTCGGTTCGTTTGACGGGAATTTCATTATTGAAGAGGCGGAGCACGTGGTGGACGGATCGGGCTATCGGACGTCGCTCGCGCTTCGGCGGGTGAATCATGTTTATTGAGGAAGATCTTCGGCCGTACCTGGGGACGCTGATCCGTGTGGGTGAAGTCTCGGAAATTCATCCGGAACGCGGCACGGCCCGGGTGGTGTTCGACGATGATGACGGGGTGGTGTCCTATGAGTTGGCCGTGCTGCAGCGCAACACGTTCGACACGAAGGATTTCCACAGCGTCAACGTCGGTGAAGACGTGCTGTGTCTGTTTCTCCCCAACGGGGCGTCGGACGGTTTCATCGTCGGGAGTTTCTACGCCGGCGAGATCGATCTTCCGGAAAGCACGGAAGACCGCCGCACCACGCTCTTTAAGGATGGAACGCGGATCACGTACGACATGGCGGCGCATCGGCTGACGGCGGTCATTCAAGGGACGGTGATAACGGCGGATCGATCGGACGCCGCGGTGACGGTGCCGAACGCTCTTTCCGGAACGTGTACGACCGCGACGGTGAAGGCTTCGACAAGTGCCCTGGTGGACACCCCCGAAACGACGGTTACTGGAAACGTGACGGTGAAAGGTGCCTTGTTGGTGAAAGGCGGCATTACCGGCCAAGGGGGGCTCGCGGTATCGGGCGGCGCTGGCGGTAAGGCGGCGACGATTACCGGGACACTCGAAACGACCGGTGACGTCAGGGCCGGCAACATCAGTCTGCAGGGACATACGCATACCGCCCAGGGCGAGAAGGCGGAAACCACTGCAGCGCATTAAGGACAAGGCGATGAGCAAATTGATGCCCGTTATCGGGACGTTCGGGGAAGTGCCGTTCGTGTGTGCGTTCGACAAGGTTTTTACCTTCAGCGACCTAACGCGCAACCGTTCGGTTCGCTGGGCGAAACACGACGTTATTGGTGCGAAGCCCGTGCTCGAATACCTCGGGCCTGAACTTGACAAAGTGAGTCTCAAGATTCGGTTCGATTCGACGCTCAACATGCCGCCGGCGGTGGGGCTCGTGGGGTTGAAGAAACTCACGGACGGTCATGAGGCGCACACCTTGATGATCGGCGGCGAATACGTCGGGCGGTTCGTTATTGAGTCGGTGAGCGAAACGCGCCGGCATCACACCGGAGCCGGTATCTGCATCGTGGCCGAAGCGACGATTGAACTCACGGAGGCAGCGGTATGAGGTATTCGGTTGAACTTACGGCGGCCGTGGACTTTCACCCGGCTACTGAGACGGAGGAAATCCTGCAGAACGTCCGCACGATTCTTGCAACGCGTGTGGGATCAGTGCCGCTTGATCGAGGTTTCGGACTCACGTGGAAGCACGTCGATAAGCCGTACCCGGTGGCGAGAAGCCTCATGACGGCTGCGGTGATTGAGGCGATTGAGGTCTATGAGCCGCGTGCAACGGTGGAAAGCGTTGATTTTGACGGTGATGCGGAAGACGCCATGGACGGGCTTCTGCGGCCGCGGGTGACGATATCAATTAAGAACGGAGGAACGGATGGCTGAAACATTGCCCCGCTGGAATCTGCCGGCGGTGGAATTTTTGACGACGGACGCGGAAAGCATCAAGTCACAGATCCTTTCGGGTTACGAGAGTCTCACGGGGCGCAGCCTGGCGGCAGGCGATCCGGTGAGGCTCTTTCTTTTGAGCATTGCAGAGATTTTGATTCTGCAGCGCACGGCGATCAATACGGCCGCACAGCAAAACCTTCTGTCGTACGCGACCGGAAACTACCTGGACGCTCTGGGGGCTTACCTTTCGGTGAAGCGCCTTGCAGAAAGCCGGGCAAAAACGACGATTCGGTTCACGCTTTCCCAGGCGTTGGCGAATCCCTTCGAAATTCCGGCGGGGTTTGAGGTGACGAACGGCGTGGTGGCTTTTGCAACCGACGCAGACGTCACAATTGCCGCCGGGGAACTCACGGCCGAAGTCGGTGCGACGTGCACGACATCGGGGACGTCAGGAAACGATTACCTTGCTGGCCAGATTGCGACGATCGTCACGCCGATGGCTTTTCTGAAGTCGGCCGAAAACATCACGATTACGACGGGAGGCTCGGACGCAGAAAGCGACGCGGACTTTGCGGAACGCATTCGACTCGCGCCCAACAGTTTTTCCGTGGCCGGGCCTGTGAAGTCCTACGTCTATCACGCGAAGTCGGCGAGTTCGGCGGTGATTGACGTGTCCGTCGTGTCGCCGACGCCCGGGGAGGTGGATGTGTATCCGCTGCTTACGGGCGGGGTGCTGCCGACGGAAGAAGTACTGAAGCAGATTGAAGACTACCTCAGTGCGGACGCTGTTCGGCCACTGACGGACTACGTTCGGGTGCTTTCTCCGGAAGCCGTACCGTACGAAATCGTGGTGCGGTATTGGATTTCCGCGGACGACAAGACGAAGTCCGAGACGATTCGGAAAGCCGTTGAGACGGCGGTGGAAAACTACCGCCTGTGGCAGCAAACGAAGATCGGTCGTGACATTACGCCCGCGAAACTCATAGCGGCCGTCATCAATGCCGGTGCGACTCGGATCGACAGCGCTTCGATGCAGCCGGCGTCCTTTGTTGAATTGGCGGACAACCACGTCGCCCAGTGCACGAAAGTCACCGTGGTGTACGAAGGGACAAAGGCTGAATGATGGTGACGCTGAAGAAAGTACGACTCTCGGACGTTCTTCCGGAATCGGTTGCGCGGGACGCCGGCGTCAAAGCGGCCGCCGGGGCGATTGATCCGCTTCTGCAGGAAACGGCGGGGTTTGTGGACATTCCGTCGCTTTACGTTTCGATTGACCGGTTATCGTCGACGGCGCTTGATCACTTAGCTGCCCAGTACGACGTCACGGTGTGGCGGGATACGTGGCCGATTGCCGTCAAGCGCAGCGTTCTCAAGACGGCGATTTCGGATAAGCGCATGAAGGGGACGGTGAAGGCCGTCAAACAGGCGCTCGCTTCGGTGTCGTCCGTCGCCGTCATTAAGGAATGGTGGCAGATGACTCCGAAAGGGACGCCGCACACCTTCAGCATCGTGGCGACGCAGTCGGATTTGGCCGAGACGATCGACAGCGAGATGCAGGAAGACATCATTGCCCTCATCGATGACGCAAAACCCCTGCGCAGTCACTACAACCTGGTGATTCAAAAGAACCTCGCCGGCGGATTGGATGTGAGCGGATTTATGCGGCCGGTAATGGTGAGTCACCTATATCCGGCCGAAGCGAAGGCCGTTGCTGTGGAAACGTCCATCGGCATTGGTGCCTGGGTGAGGTCGCGGGTGAAGCGGCACCTGGTATTTCAGGGATAAGGAGTTTTTGAAGTGAAGATGGTGATTACAAAAGCCGGTCGGGCGGCGTTGGTGAACGCCTCCCAGAGCGGCACGGCAGCTGTCGTCGTGAGTGAGATCGGCGTCGGCAGCGGCAAGTACACCGCGACCGAGTCTCAGACGGCGTTGGTAAGTGAAATCAAGCGGATGCCGGTGATTGAAGGCGGACAGACGGGGGACAGCGCGATTCATGTTGCCATGCAGGATGCGGGGGCGGACGCCTACGTTGTCTATGAGCTGGGCGTGTTTCTCGCGGACGGGACACTCCTCGCGGTTTACTCCCAGACCGAACCGATTGCGAACAAGGCGGCGACGTCGGAACTGCTTCTCGCGTTGGATGCGGTTTTCGTCGGAGTGGATATTTCGGCAATTTCGTTCGGGAACGTGTCCTACGGTGTAGCGGTTGCGACGGAAGCGAACGCCGGCGTCATGACGTTAGCAACGGTTGCAGAAGCGGTTGCCGGAAAGGCTGCTTCGAAAGCGATAACGCCGGCAGCCTTGGCGGCTGTCACGGCAACCACCGAACGCCGTGGGTTGGTGGCGCTGGCTACGGACGAAGAGGCGAAGACGGGGACGGACGACCGCAAGGCGGTGACGCCGGCCGCTCTCAGGGCGGCGACAGACGTTCGTGCAGCAACCCTCACCGAAGTGCTGCAGGGGACGTCGGAAGAGAAGTTTGTGACGCCCTTGGCGCTCAAACAATATAAGGCGACCTCGGGGCGTGCGGGGTTGGTGGAACTGGCAACCGAAGAAGAGGCCGTTGGAGGGATTGATGACACGCACGTGCTGACGCCAGCGACGGCGGCTGCGCTCTTTAGCCGGCTGATTGAGGAATGGGAGGGTAAGGCATGAGCGCAAGTTCGATGCTGATAACTGATGCCGGCATTGCCGAAGTCATCAATGCGGAAAAGAACGGGACGGCTCCGGTTGTACTGACGCATGTAGGCCTAGGGACAGGACAGTACGAACCGACGTCCGATCTCACGGCGTTGAAGGCGGAATTCAAGCGCCTCTCCACGATTTCAGGTGGTGCCGTTGGGGATAACCGGATCCATGTATCAGTAAACGATGCGAGTAACGACGCTTACACCGTTTACGAAGTGGGGATTTTCACCGCTTCCGGAACGCTCTTTGCGGTGGCCGCCCGAAAGATTCCGATCATTCAGAAGGCGGCGGTCTCCGAGGCGTACCTCTCGATTGATTTTGATGTCAACAACCTCGATCCGGATTCGGTGACGATCGGCGACACGAATTTCCAGTTGAATGGCGCGACGTCCGAAAAACGGGGCATCGTGGAATTGGCGACGGCTGCTGAGACGATTGCGGGACGCGATGGTTCGCGTGTTGTGACGCCTGCGGGGTTGAGTGCCCGAACAGCAACGACGGAACGCACAGGCCTCGTGCGCATCGGCTCTACGGTTCGGGTGGCAAAAGACGGGACGATTGACGTCGGAACGGCTACCGGGGACGCCCGCGATCGTGATGCGTCTGGTCCGAATTACGGCCTCGCGTAGGAGGCGGATGTGTTTGCGAAATACTCGTTTGACGTGGTTCGCGGGGAAGACCGCTGGATTCCGGTGGTCTTCTGTTACCGCGATGAGACCACCGGCCGTAAGGCGACTGTGGATTTGACGGGGCTCGAATTCCTGCTTTCGGTGCGGGATGAGGTTTCCGGAAAAGAAATCGCTCGGCTCAGTACAGACGATCGCTCGATCCGTCTTGGAAACGTGATGAATCGGCTTTTTACGGAAGCGGAGGATGGGGGGAATGTGACGGCGATGATGCTGTGTTTCCCTCATGACGTGACGCAGGGCTTTCCCTGTGGCCGCGCTCGCTTTGATCTCTTTGCGGTGAGCCCGTCGGAAGCGGGTGACGTACGGCAGTGCGTGATGGTCGGAGACCTGCGGATTTTTGAAGGAGGCTGCTATGGCTGATGTCGTGGTGATGAAGCACGGCCGGCGGGTGCCGATTCCCGCTACTGCGCCGCTCGTTATCGAAGTCGGTGTCCGGGGATTCCCGGGCGGACGCGGTCCCAAAGGGGACCGCTTTCAATTTGAGGATTTGACTCCGGAGCAGAAAGAAGAGCTTCGGGGTGAAAAAGGGGACAAAGGTGATACCGCCCAGGTGGTGATTGCCGGCGTCGAAGATATTGACAATCTTTTTTAACAACGCACAAAAGGAGTGCAAAAAATGGCTGAAGAAAAACTGATTGGCCTCTCTACCCTGCAGCATTACGATGCGAAGATCAAAGGTAAGGCGGGCGGCGCGCTCGCGATCGAAGGACGTGTCATCACCCTTAAAGCCGTGGACGGTACCGTTCTTGGTACGGTGACGGTGCCGCAGACCGTCTACGAACTCGCGTCGGCGACGGCGAACGGCCTTCTCTCCAAGGAAGGCTTTGTGAAGCTCGAAGGGATTGCAGAAGGTGCGACGAAGGTCGAAGAAAACGCCGCAAACGGCAAGATTACGATCAACGGCTCTGAGGTTGCGGTCTACATTCATCCGAACGGCGCGAAGCTCGAAGCAGGTCTTTACAAAATTACGACCGATGCAAACGGTCATGTCACCGCCGGCACGGCTGTTACGAAGCAGGATTTGGTGGCGTTGGGACTTCCGGCGCAGGATACGACGTACTCTGAAGCGACTCAGAAGACCGCGGGTCTCATGAGCGCTGCCGATAAGTCGAAATTGGACGGTGTAAGTGAGGGGGCTACGCAGGTCACGGCCTCTGCGACGAATGGCCATGTCACGATCGACGGCACCGACGTCGCCGTCTATACACATGAGAAGTTCACGGCGAAGGTGAGCGGCCTCTACAAGGTAACGGTGAACGCGGAAGGCCATATTTCCGCAACGTCTCCCGTCACTAAGAAAGACCTCACGGATTTGGGCTTGCCTGCTCAGGATACGACCTATGGTCTTGCGACGGCCGACAAGGAAGGCCTGCAGTCTGCCGCGCACTTCACCAAGGTGGAAGGCATCGAATCCGGGGCTCAGGTCAACAAGATTGAGGAAATTAAGGTCAACGGCGTATCGCAGACGATCAACTCGAAGTCCGTCAATCTTGATCTCTCGAATTACGTGAAGAAGGAAGACGTCGCGTCGGCCCTTAAGTACAAGGGTTCCGTGGATACCTTCGCAGAGTTGCCGACGGATGCAGCTGTGGGAGATATGTACAACGTCAAGACCGAATGGACGGACGATGAGGGTAAGCACAACGCCGGCACAAACGTCGCCTGGAACGGCACGGTGTGGGATGCCATGGCGACGGCTTTGGTGATTACCACCGCGACCAACGCCGACATTGACAAGATGTTTGCGTAGGTGCGTGTATGTCGGGCGGTTTGATTACGGACACGCTGTTGTCCCGGTTTAAACAGAAACTGCTCGACGTCGTCGAAAAACTGCTCGCCGGCAAACAAGATGCCGGCGAGTATGTGACCACGTCTGATTTGGACGGGTACGCGAAAGCAACGACTTATGGCGACGTACGGGCTCGTGGAACATCGGATCCAACCTACGGACTGAAGTGAGGACAAAATGGGATTGAAAGAAGAGGACATTATCTTTACCCGCAAGGATGAGCAAGGGAACACCGTGATGCGATTCCCTATCACGCGCGTTGAGAATGTAGAACGTGCGGTGGTTACGGTGGAAGGTTTAAAGCCTGCGAATGGCAATGTTGCGTTGCCGGTGATGGCCGGGGCGAGTGCGACGGCAGCGGGTAAAAAGGGTGATGTGCCGGCTCCCGCTAAGGGCGATCAGGCGAAGGCCTTGTTGGGAAGCGGCAAGTTCGGTTTTCCGAGTAATCTCGCCACAACCCGTTACTTCAACGGCGTCGCCTTCAACGGCGGGGCTGACGTTGTGAACTACGGCGTTTGTTCGACGGCGGCAGCGACGGCCGCAAAGGTGGTGGCGTGCGCCGGTTTTGCTCTGAAGACCGGGGCGCACATCCTGGTGAAGTTCACGGTAACGAATACCGTCACGCCGACGGCGGCTGCGCCTCTTACTCTCAACGTTAACAACACCGGGGCGAAGAGCATTTTCTACCACGGCAGTGCCGGTTTCTCAGCGAGTTATGTGAGTGCGAACCGCGTTATTGAATTTGTCTACGACGGTACGCAGTACGCTGTGGTTGGGGATTGGGATACGAATACCAGGTATTCCAACATGACGGGGGCTACGACGTCGGCCGCGGGGAAGGCGGGGTTGGTGCCGGCTCCTGCGGCGGGGACGCTTGATCGGTATCTCAATGCGAATGGTGAGTGGAAGGTGCCGCCCGATACCAAGTACACGCATCCCGCGAGCGGCGTCACGGCCGGTTCCTACAACAAGGTGACCGTAGACGCGAACGGGCATGTGACGAAGGGCGAGAACGTCGCGGTTGCCGCTGTGCCGACGGGGACGATGTTGCCGTTTGCTGGAACGTCGATTCCGTCAGGGTATTTGCTTTGCAACGGGGCGAAGGTTTCGCGTACGACTTACGCGGCGTTGTTTAAGGTGATTGGGACGAAGTGGGGGGCCGGGGATGGTTCCAAGACGTTCCAATTGCCGGATGTGACCGACCGAGTTTTGGAAGGTACAACGGACGGAACGAAGGTTGGGACGTACCTTGAGGCGGGATTGCCCAACATCACGGGTGAGGTATTTATTGGCAAGGGCGGTAACTTTGGAAACGGTTCTTATGCAAAATCAGCTTTTTCAGTTGTTAACAGAGGCGGGGGAAATAATTCCGGCACTAACGATTTTGGAGGTACGGTCATAAAGTTTTCTGCAGATAAATCAAATTCAACATATGCAAACAACCATCTTCAGCCAGCTGCTTTTCAAACTTTGATTATTATCAAAATTTGAGCTGCGTTAGGTTGAACAACTTGACTACCCGCATATATTGAAGATACCTTTGAAGCATCAAGCGCAGCTTTACTATACTGTGTCCCTGATTCAGAATGGTAATAACCGAATTGTCTGCCGTTTGCATAGAAAGCCCCACTAACAGATAGACCCGAACCTCCTGCATAAAACAATGTCCCTGTTATGTTGGGACATACAGAGACCCAACATAACCGGAACAACCTACGCAGGTATGCGATATGGTTCACCTACTGGAGCTTTTTCATTAAAAAAATCATACGGGCTACTGTGCGGATATGGCGCAGATTATGGTTTTGCGGATATGTCATTTGATGCATCAAAAAGCAAGTCTTTATACAATCAAAGCACGGTGCAACCTCAAGCATTTCAAGTTTTTATAATTATTAAAGTTTGAAATGATTTTGGTTGAACAACAGCGTTGCTTCCATAGTAATTCGATGACCTGCTCGCATCTAAACTAAGTTCCCCAAAGTACCAATCAGCTCTACCGCCAGCACGACCGTTGCTTTTGGAAGTGAAAGCACCATTGGAACGCACGCCACCAGAAGTCCAAACTAATTCACCTACCCATCCCGTTATGTTGGGTCTCTGTATGTCCCAACATAACTGGCGCTCTAAATGCGGATAGGCTATGTTGCTTCCCATCTAGTAGTGGAGCATTTCACGCTAAACAGAAAAACCACAACACAGCTCGATACGAAGACGCCAACGTCAATTGGAACTTCGACTTTTCGGCTTCTTGGTCAAATGGTATATATGGTAGTTCTAGCACAGTTCAGTCACCGTCAATTCAAATCTTGATAATTATCAAAGTCTGAAGCGCTGCAGGCTGAACAGTGTTTGTATCGTTAAACAACGGGTTTTGCCGTTGAACGTCAGCTGAAATTTTCCAGACAGAAGAATCAGAATACACAGTTTGACCACCTTGCTGATGCTTTGACACTTTCGAAAAGATACCCGTGCACGCAAGATAGTTTGCATACCCAGACCCAAATGTCCCCGTTATGTTGGGGATTGAACATTTCCCAACATAACGGGGTCTTTAGATCAATTTCCAATATCCGGATGGTATGGGAAAGAGCAAGAAGATATGTGGCTTGGCGCTTTTTATCGTTATAGAAAAGGTACTCGCGCCAGCGCCGGTACAGTTTTAGTTGCTTGTGGTTATGACTTTTCAGCACAAAAAAGCTCTAGTTTGTATGGGAGTGCCAGCTCTGTACAGCCCCCCGCGCTTCAAATCTTGATGATAATTAAAGTTTGAAATGACTTAGCTTGAACCGTATTCCCGGAATAAATGTTGTTATATTTTTCTGCGTTCAATGTATATTTTTTACCCGACTTTGCCATACCTTCATTCCTTGACCCATAATTGACTACGCTGAACAAAGCATTGTCTGCAGATGCCCATTCGGTTCCTACATAAAACCACCCGGTTATGTTGGGGCTCAATCCCCAACATAACCGGGGCTTTGCTGTCAACGAGAAGTTACGGTAAGACAACTGGCGCCTTCTACGAAGGTGATGGCAGAGGATATGTGCACGATGAACGTACCGACAAAGGCATCGTAGCCTTTTCGGCATCTCGATCAAGTTCTCAGTATAGGGAGGCGTCGACAGTACAGCCCCCCGCCTTTCAGGCTTTGATAATTATTAAGGTCTGAAAGGCAGACGGTTGTAGAGTATCCTCGGAGTATATTGAATTAAATTCCTTCAGGGAAAATGAAAACCAAACACCATTCTGATTGTATGACACCCCATTAATTCCCTGAAACGAACCTCCAGAGGAAAACACGCCGTCACATGCTCCACCTTGAGTTCTTGCCTTTATGTTACCGGTTATGTTGGGCCATTAAAAATAATGTCAAAAACATTAATAAATATATTCCCCGGCCCCTGTGATAAGCCCCAACGCCCAGAGACCGGGGAGCCCCTTTAAGCAGCTGTTTTATCGATGATGTCGGCCAAAAACCCGGCACTTTTGGCACATTGCACGACGTACGAGCACCACCGAGTCATCCACGGCCTTCTGGCTTCCAAGTAGTCCGAGCGCAGGTAAGGCTTTGACGAACTCGTTCCAATGACATGAGCGAGACAGGCCTCGCCTTCAATAAAGGGCATCCCTTTGTCGGCCAAGAATGTGCGGCCGACGGAACGAATGCCGTGCGGGACCAACCGATCAGCCAGCAACGTCTCGCGCATGCACTTTGCGAGCGCCTGCGAGTTGAGGTGACGTCCGGAAGTTCGTCCTGTGAAAATGTAGTCTGCTCGAGGATGCGCCGAGACCGTCTTGATTTCGGTGAGCAATACGCGCATCAGCGGAAGGACGATGACTCTGAAGGGCTTTCGGTTTTTCATCACCTCTGCCGGCATCTCAATGACGTCGTCCTTGATCCAGCTTTTGCGGATACGAACGTTTTCGCCGGGGCGCAGTAGTGTGCAGAGAGACCACAGAAAGAGAAGTTGCTCGGAACGCGAGACGGTCTTCATGATCGTCATGGCTTCCGTAAGCGTCGTCCATTTGATTGCGGGGCGCGGGGTCACGATGGGCGGGGCGAAGACTTTGCTCACTTTGCGTGAGGCGTTGTGAGGTATGTAGCCCGCGCAGACGCCGAGTTCTAAGACTTGATTGACAAGCATGATGACGCGCTTCAACGTCGCTTGATGACCTTCGTCTTCAATGTGCTTGACAGTCTGAATAATGAGTGGTGGCGTGATTTCGTCGATCTGCTTGTTGCCGAGCGGCTTGATGATGTACGTCTCTAGCCGTCGACGCTCGTCGGGGTAGCTCACGATGCGTCCCTTTTTGAGATTGCACCAAAGAATAAACGCGTCTCGCAGCGTGTAGCCGCGCGGCGGTTCTTGGCCGGCAGCCTTTCGGAGTCGGCGTGCTTTTTGTTTGGCTTCACCATAAGAAACATCCGGGAGGTGCCCGAGACAAATATCTGTAACTCGACCGTTGAAGCTTTGACGAAGAACCCAACTTTTTAGGCCGGTGGGGTGCACCCTCACCGACAAACCAAAGCCCAAAGAAACCGAATACCGCTTGTCGGACGGTTTCAGGGCTTCAATTTTTCTTTGTGTAGGAGATTTAAGAATCATGTCAAACGAACTTTTCCATACACCGCGCATCGACGCGGACGGTTATTACGACGGCCTGGTGGCATACATGCTGGATCCCGCGACCGGGGAGCCGATGTGGCCCGCCCGGTCGGTTCAGGCAGACGCCCCGTGTGCCGATCCCAAGACGGCGGACGCCTTCTATAAGTGGGACGGTGAAAAGTTTGTCTCGGAAAAGAAACCGACGTCGTGCGAAGAATGTGTAGCAGCAGGCCCAGTGTCGCATCAGTCGCAGACGGCGCGCTGCAATGAACTGCGACAGCTCTACCAGGCGTTGGTGGAAAAGGACTCGGAACATTTCAAGATTGTCCGCGGCGACAACATGGAGTGGATTGTCGAGGCAATTCCTGAGAAGACTGAAGAAGAGAAGTACGCCGAAGCCTGCGAAGCGGCCCGCAGTAAGAGAGATGCCCTCATCAGCGAAACGGACTACCTGATGACGTCTGACTACCCGATTGACGCTGAAACCCGCGCCGCAGTGTCGGCATACCGCCAAGCGCTGCGCGACGTGCCGCAGCAGGAAGGCTTTCCCTACACCATCGTGTGGCCGGAAAAGCCCGTTGTGACCGCATCGGCCTAACCGATGCCCGCGAAAACGATGCCGCCTTCGGGCGGTTTTTTATTGGGGAAAGGAATGCTCACTACGTTTTTACCGCACGGCCTCGAGCGTGCTGCTATGTCCGTCGGGGCCGTGCTGGGCGGCGTGATGAGCTTCGCTTTCGGGGACGTGGGCCCGCTTTTGGCGTGGCTCATCATCTTCATCTGCATCGATTTCGCGACGGGGACGGTGGCGGCCGTCATGACGCATTCATGGACGTCGCACAACTGCGGAATCGGCATCACGAAGAAAGCGCTCTATTTAGCTTGAATCTTGCACGGGGTTGGTAGACGCGCAAGGAAACGTGGTTACCCCAAGAA
>OIWS01000552.1_pt1 | contig 47506 bp, 32 predicted proteins | sample 1587611 | NCBI WGS metagenome assembly OIWS01 (sample SAMEA3888919, study PRJEB22519) | human gut metagenome | biome: human gut; feature: human-associated habitat; material: faeces | place: Denmark | collected 2010 | reverse complement strand
TGGGTCGGAGGCCGGGTCACGCCAGGCAGTGATGCGGCTGCCGGCATAGCCCTGCGTTTTGAGATAGATGAAGGCGAACAGGCCGACGGCGATGCCGCCGAGGGCGAACCATTTGAGCTGCACGCCGCCGAGGAACAGCATGGCGGCCGCGAGGAGCATCATGATGAGGATGCAGGAGAAATGACGCTCGAGCGCGACCAGGCCGCACAGGACGACCATGATGACGACGAACGGCAGGATGCCGTAGCGGAAGGTCCGCATTTTGTCGCGGTAGGTGGAGATGAGGGCGGAGAAGGTCATGATGATGGCGATCTTCGCCAGCTCGGAGGGCTGGAAGCGGATGCCCGCGACCTCGATCCAGCGCTTGGCGCCGTTGGCCGTGGAGCCGATGATCGGCACGAGCATGAGGAAAAACACCGAGACCAGCAGGATGATGAACGAGGCGCTGCGCCAGAGCTGATAGTTGAGTCGGCTGACAAAGAGCATGCCGGCGATCCCGGCGACGGCGAAGATGGCCTGGCGGGCAAAATAGTAGGTCGAGTTGCCGGTCAGGTAGTACGCGCGGGCGTAGGAGGCCGAGAAGACCATGATCACGCCGATGAGCACGAGCAGGACCGTCAGCGCCAGAAACGGCAGATCCAGCAGTCCGCGCTCGTCAAGCAGGACTTTATCCTTTGTTTTTTCCGGCTGCGGCAGCCGCTCCGGTCCTCCGCCCTGCGGGAGATCATACAGCTGCGTGACGCCGTCCTGACGGCTTGCCATAGGGGGTCGCTCCTTTCCGGGAAAACCGGGATCAATACCGGTTCATAACGCCAAGATAGGCCAGTACGCACATGACGAGGGTGATGGCGGTGAAGACGAAGACGATCTTCTCCTCTTTCCAGCCGCACAGCTCGAAGTGGTGGTGGATGGGGGTCATTTTGAAGATGCGCTTGCCGTGGGTCAGCTTGAAATACGTGACCTGGAGGATGACAGAAAGCGTCTCACAAATGTAGATAATGCCGACCAGGATGAGGATCAGCGGCATATCGAGCGCGAACGCCATACCGCAGACCATGCCGCCGAGGAACAGCGAGCCGGTGTCGCCCATGAAGACCTTGGCCGGATGGAAGTTGTAGCAGAGGAAGGCTGCGAGGCCGCCCGCGACCGTCGCGGGGAGCAGGGCCAGCGTCGTGCGGCCGTAGATATAGGCCGTCGCGGCGAAGAAGACCATGACCGGGATGGTCACGCTGCTGGACAGGCCGTCGACGCCGTCGGTGAGGTTCACGGCGTTGACGCAGCCGACGATGACGAAGGCAGCAAAGATCATATAGACCGCCGTCGGGATCTCGAGATCGAGGTTCCAGAACGGGATATAGAGGTCGCAGCTGAGGTCGCCGCTCTTTTTGAGCACGAACAGGAAAATGACGGCCACAACGAGCTGCAGCAGGAACTTCTGGCTGGCGGTGAGGCCGAGATTGCGCTTGAGCTTGACCTTGACGAAGTCGTCGGCGAAGCCGACCAGACCATAGCACAGGGCAAGGCCCAGGACATACAGGTGCGTATAGTCGCCGTTTTCCACCATGCTCTTCCAGCCGAAGCCGACCGTGCAGAGGAGGATGGCGGCGATGAACATGATGCCGCCCATGGTCGGCGTACCGGCCTTGGAATTGTGCCACTGGGGGCCGACCTCACGGATGGACTGGCCCGCGTGCAGCGCGCGCAGCATGGGGATAACGAAACGGCCGAACGCAAGCGTCAGCAAAAACGAGACCAGCGTCGCGCCGAGAACGATAAAAAACATTGCATCCATTCTGGATCCCTCCGAGACTCTCTCTTGTAAACTACAGGCCGTGCAGTTACGACTCTTCTTCCTTCAAAAACAGCGACAGGGCCTTTTCCATCCGCATGCCGCGGCTGCCCTTGAACAAGATCACGTCGCCGGGCCGGGCACGCATCTTGAGCATGTGCGCCAGGTCCTCGTGCGTGTCGAAATGCTCGACGAATTTCTGCTTCATGCCGCCGGTGATCGCGCCGGAGACCATGCGCTCGGAATTCGTGCCGTAGGTGTAGAGCATGTCGACCTTCGCCGCGGCGATGCGGCCGATGCGGTAATGCTCCGCAGCCGAGCGGTTGCCGAGCTCGAGCATATCGCCGAGGACAGCGATGCAGCGGCCATTGGCCCGCGCGTGGAAGCCGGCGAGGATATCGAGCGCGGCCTCGGTCGACTCGGGACCGGCGTTGTAGCAGTCCTCGATGATGGTGAAGCCGTCGCGCTCGTAGATCTTCTGGCGCATGCCGGTATTCTGGAAGCCGGAGATCTGCGCCTGGATGGTCTCGGGCGGGATCTTGAGCAGGAGCGCGGCCGTGACGGCGGCCAGCGCGTTATAGACCGTATGGCGGCCGAGCACGGGGACAAACAGCTCAAAGCGGTGACCGAAGCCGCTGACGACAAAGCGCATGCCGTCTTCAAGCTCCTGAATGTCCGTGGCGAGCACGTCGCAGCTGTGATTTTCGATGCCGAAGTAGTATTTCTTGTGGCCGCCGTCCGCACGGACGTTCCACAGCAGGGGCTCGTCACCGTTGAAGACGCCGACGCCGTTTTTCGGCACGCCGCGGAAGATCTCGAGCTTGGCCTGCAGGATGCCCTCGCGGGAGCCCAGGTGCTCGATGTGCATGGTGCCAATGTTGGTGATGATGGCGATATCCGGCCGCGCGATGGAGGTCAGGTAGGCCATCTCGCCGAAGTGGTTCATGCCCATTTCGAGCACGGCGACCTCGGTGTCGTCCGGCATGTCGAGAATGGTCATGGGAAGGCCGAGGTTATTGTTGTGGTTGCCCTCGGTGCGGGCGGTATGGAAGCTGCGCGCGAGCAGGCAGGCCGTCATTTCCTTGGTCGTCGTCTTGCCGACGCTGCCGGTGATGCCGATGACGGTGATGCCGGCGTGCTCACGGTAGGCTGCCGCCAGATCACCGTAGGCGCGGATGGTGTCGGCGACGAGGATGGTGGGGATCGGCGCTTCCACGGGTCTTGCGACCAGCGCGGCCTTCGCGCCGAGGCTCGCGGCCATGGCGACAAAGTCATGGCCGTCGGCCTTCTCGCCCTTGATGGCGACAAAGAGGTCGCCGGGCCGGACTCGGCGGGAGTCGGACTGGACGCCGGTGACGGTAACGGTCTCTGCCTCCGGTGCGACAGTCCCGTGGCAGGCCTCTGCGATTTTCCTGAGTGTCAGTTCTTTCATCTTTCCCTCTCCAGATACGCACGGACGACCTCGCGCTCGTCCAGATGGCGTTTTTCGTGTCCGATCTCCTGATAGGTCTCGTGGCCCTTGCCGCAGAGGACGATGATATCGTCCTTCCGGGCCAGATCCATGGCTCGGAAGATGGCGGCCTCGCGGGTCTCGATGACTTCGTAGGGCGTCTCGGCTTCCTGCATCCCGGCCAGGATCTGCCGGAGGATCTTATAGGGGTCTTCTGTGCGGGGATTATCCGAGGTGACGATGCTGAGGTCGGCGAGCTGCGCCGCGATTCTGCCCATGACGGGGCGCTTGAACGGGTCGCGGTCGCCGCCGCAGCCGAAGACCGCGATCACGCGGCCGCGGCAGAAGCCGCGCACGGCTTTTAAGATATTTTCGAGGCTGTCCGGGGTGTGAGAGTAGTCAATGAGGACGGTATAGTCCTTTCCCGGCGTGGGGACGACCTCTACCCTGCCCTTGACGCTCTGCGCGGTCCGCAGAGCGTCGGCGATGGCGGGCAGCGGGATCTCCAGCGCGAGCGCCGCGCCGATGACGCCGAGGGCGTTATAAACGCTGAAGATGCCGGGGATGCCGAGCGTGACCGGCTGCGTCTGCCCTTCGTATTCCGCGTCAAACTCCACGCGGTCAGACAGCAGCTGCAGGTGCTTTGCGCGAAGGCTTACCGGCTGCTGCGCAGAGTAGGTCAGGCAGCGGCAGGAGGCCTGCGCCAGGATGCGGCCGGCGTAGGCATCGTCCACGTTGACGACGCCGGTCCGGCAGCGGGTAAAGAGCATGGCCTTGGCGTCGCAGTAGGCGTCCATGGTCTTGTGGAAGTCGAGGTGGTCCTCGGTGAGGTTCGTGAACACGCCGACGCGGAAGGCGATCTGGTCCGCGCGGTGCAGGACCAGCGCGTGGGACGAGACCTCCATGATGACGTGCGTGCAGCCCGCGGCCTTCATCTCGGCGAACAGCTTCTGCAGCTCGAAGGATTCGGGCGTCGTGCGCTCGGTGTGCAGGACCTCGTCTCCGATCATGTTCTGGATGGTGCCGATGAGGCCGACCTTTGCGCCGAGGGTCTTTTCGAGCACGTGCTTGAGCAGGTACGTGCTCGTGGTCTTGCCGTTCGTGCCGGTGATGCCGATCATGCACATGCTGTCCGACGGATGGCCGAACCAGTTCGCGCCGAGCGCGGCCAGCGCCGAGCGCGCGTCGGGGACCAGCACATAGGCAATGTCCGTTTCCGGCTTTTTTTCGCAGACGACGCAGACTGCGCCGTTTTCCATGGCTTTGGGGATATACCTGTGGCCGTCGGTCTGGAAGCCGGAGATCGCGACGAACAGATCGCCGGACGTGACCTGCCGGGAATCGTACTGGACGCCGGTGATGTCCAGATCTTCGTCCGCGTGCAGCTCCAGCACGTCAAGGCCGTGCAGCAGTTCTTTGAGTTTCATAGTGTCCTCCTTAGTCGGATGCGCCCGTGGAAGAGAATTCTACCGTAATTGTAGTACCTCTGTCAACCTCTGTGCCGGGATCGATATCCTGGTAGGCTGCGAGGACATAGACGTCGGTGCGGTCCGTGCCCTTGGCCTGGACGTAGAGGCCCGCGTTCGAGGCCAGGTAGTTGACGTCCGCGACGGAGCAGCCGATGAAATCCGGGACCTCGACGCGCGTCGCCTGCTTCTCCGCGCCCATGTAGAGGATGATCTGCGAATTGCCGGGCACCTGGCTGCCTGCGACGGGAAGCTGGTCGGTCACGACGGAGCCGGTGCCGACCACGCGGTAGGTGATGGTCTTCTCGGCGAGCAGCTCGCCCGCCTCTGTCTCGTCCATGCCGATGACGTCGGGGACGGTAAAGTTGACGCCGCGGATATCCTCAGAGCCGTAGTCCGGCTCGACGCCGAGGTACGGGAGAATGTCGAGGAAGATATCGCGCACGGTCGGCGCGGCCATCAGGCCGCCGGAGATATACATGCCGTGGACGGTGTATTTTTCACTGTTTTCCGAATAGGCCGGGGTATCGAGCGCGACAAGGACGACGTATTTCGGGTCGTCGATCGGCGCAACGCCGACGAAGGAGACGATCTTGTCCTTGACCTGCTGGCCGTTCTCGTCATATTCGTCGAGCTTTTCAGATGTGCCGGTCTTGCCGCCGACGCGGTAGCCGGGCGTCCGGGCCGCGGAGGCCGTACCCTCGGTGACGACCTGCTCCATGAGCGTGCGCATCGTCTCGGAGGTCTGCTGGCTGATGACCTGCCGCAGGACGGTCTTTTCGTTTTTCTCTACGGTATTGCCGTCCGCGTCCACGACCTCGCTCACGATATAGGGCTCGAGCACATAGCCGCCGTTGACGATCGCGGCCACGGCGCGCACGAGCTGCATGGGCGTGATGCGGAAGCTCTGGCCGAAGGAGGAGGTGATGAGGTAGGATGTGCCGTAGTTTGCCGGGTCGTTGAGGTATTTGCGCTCGTAGAACAGGCCGCTGGCCTCGCCGGGCAGGTCGACGCCGGTCTTTTCCATGACGCCGAAGCTCTTGAGATAATCGTAGAACGTGTCGCCGCCCATGCGCAGGCCGATGTGGCCGAAGGCGATGTTGCAGGAGTTGCCGAGGGCCTGGGCGGTCGTCTGCGCGCCGTGACCGGCGGATTTCCAGCAGTTCAGGATCTGCTCACGGCCGGTGAACTTTTCCTGGCCGCCGCAGTAGAACGAGTCGTTCAGCGTGACGGCGCCGGAATCGAGCGCGGAGGCCAGCGTGATGAGCTTGAAGGTCGAGCCAGGCTCATAGCCGTCGGACACGCAGCGGTTGCGCCACTGCGCCATACGGGCCGCCGCGACGTCCTGCTTGTAGGTCTCGATCGCGGCCTCATAGGCTGCGGAGGCCTCAGGCAGGGCGAGGGCCGCCGCCCGCTCGTTTTCGAGCAGAAGGGCGGTCGTGTCGTCGTAGATCTCCAGATAGTTGTTGGGGTCGTAGGAGCCGAGCGTGGCCATGGCCTTGATCTCGCCCGTGTTGACATCCATGACGATGCAGAACGCACCGTTTTTGATGTCGTACTTATCGATGGCGTTCTGCAGGTTTTTCTCGACGTAGGCCTGGACGGTCGAGTCGATGGTGGTGATGAGGCTGCTGCCGTCGGACGCGTCGTAGTACTTCTCATATGTATAGAGCATCTCGGAGCCGTAGTTGCCCTTGGAGGTGACGACCTTGCCGGCGGTGCCGGAGAGTTCTTCGTTGTAGTAGGCCTCGAGACCCTCAGAGCCGTTGTTGTCGCTCGAGACGAAGCCGAGCGCCTGCGCGGCGAGGGAGGAATTGGGATAGTAGCGCTTGAGATCCGTCTCGAGATACACGCCGGTGATGCTGTTTTCGCTGATGAAAGCGCGGACCTCGTCGGCCAGCTCCTCGGAAATTTTGCGCTTGATGACCTTATAGCGGTACTGCTTGTCGGCGGCCTGCTCATAGACGAAGCTGGGCTCGACGTCGAGGATCTCGCCGAGCCCGCGGGCGATCTGGTCGAGCAGGTTGCTGTTTTCCGGCTGCTTCATCTGCTCGGCGATCTCGTTGGGGTCGATGAAGACCGTCTCGACTGTCGACGACGAGGCCAGCACGTTCATATTTGCGTCGTAGATCACGCCGCGCGTGGCGGTGAGGTTCGTCGAGCGCGTCTGGTTTTTGATGGCCTTCTCGTTGTAATAGTCATGCTCGGTGATCATGAGATGGTAGAGCGTGCCGATGAGCGGAACAAATGCAACGATGCCGCACAGGACCATCAGGACCAGCGTGCGGCGGAGGATGGTGCGGTTTGCCCGCTGGTTCTGCTCCCTGTTTGCCTGCTTCTGCTCCTTGGTGCGCGGCAGGCGGATGATTTTTCTTGCCATGAAACTGCCTTTCTGCTTAAAAAAGGGGCGGTCTGCAAAGACCGCCCCTGTTCGGCCGGATTTCCAACTGGGAGGTTCTGTCCAAGCTTATGCTGCTGTGGGAGTCAAATATGCGGTTTAGGCTGTGGGGTGGAGATACTCGATGAGGCCGAAGATGCTCTGCTGCATGGCGTCGAGGATCTCGCCGAAGACGCTGGTGCGCTGCTGGGTATAGATCTCCGCCTGGTCGGTGCCGGAAAAGCTCACGTAGACGATCTGCTCCGGCTGGCATTTGGTCAGGCCGATCTCGGCCGCGTGTGCCTCGGCCGCGGCAAGGTCGATCTTGGCGTCATATTTGCTCTGCAGCATCAGCTGCTGCTCCTTGAGGTTGGCGAGCTGGTTTTCGAGCTTCGAGACGCTGCTGCTGGCTTCAAACAGCTGCACGTAGCCGAAGATCACGAGGATCATCAGACAGGCGACGGTCAGCATGCCGACGAGCGTGAAGGGCGCGATGGCCGTGCGGGACTTGACGCGGCGATAGGGCTGCTCGCGGACCTGCTCCTCGGGGAGCTCATATTGCCGGGACCGCTCATAGGCCCGGCCGTCTTCGTACTGTCGGGCGGCCTGATCGTTCCAGGCGTAGACGTCGTAGGCTGCGGCGCCGTTGTCTCTATAGAATTTTCTATTGGACTGCGCCATGGCAGCGGACTCCTTTCAGACTCACACGCGCTCTGCGACGCGGAGCTTTGCGCTGCGCGAACGTGGGTTTTCCTCGACCTCCTCGCGCGTGGCGATGATGGGTTTTTTCGTCAGGATCCGGATCTTCGGCTTGCGGCCGCAGACACAGACCGGGAACGACGGCGGGCAGGTACAGCCCTTGGCCGCGTCCTGAAAGACATTTTTGACGATGCGGTCTTCGAGCGAATGGAAGGTGATGACGGCGAGACGGCCGCCGGGCTTCAGATGGTCGATCGCGGCCTCCATGCCCTGGCGGACAGCGCCGAGCTCATCGTTGACGGCGATGCGGATGGCCTGGAAGCTGCGCTTGGCCGGATGCTGCTTTTCCCGGAGGGCGCTGGCCGGCATGGCCGAGCGGATGATATCGACGAGCTCGAGCGTCGTCTCGATGGGACGGTCGGTCCGCACGCGCTCGATGGCGGCGGCGATCTGCGGGGCGTAGCGCTCCTCGCCGTATTCGTAGAGGATGGATTTGAGTTCTTCGCGCGGCCAGTTGTTGACGATCTCATAGGCGGTCAGCGACTGCTCGCGGTCCATGCGCATGTCGAGCGGACCGTCGGCCCGCCATGAAAATCCACGCTCCGGCTGATCGAGCTGCGGCGAAGAGACGCCGATATCCAGCAGGATGCCATCCACCTCCATCCAGCCCTTTTCGCGCGCGAACAGCGCCAGGTCCGAATAGTTGCCGCGCACCAGCGTCACACGATCCTTCGCAAATGCGAGCGTCTCCGCCGCCTTCTCCAGCGCGGCGTCGTCGCGGTCGATTCCGAGCAGTTCCAGCTGCGGATAGCGCCGGAGCAGCTGAGCGCTGTGCCCGCCGCCGCCGACCGTGCCGTCGATCAGACGCGCCGGAGCATCCGGAAACACGAGGTACTCCATCACCTCCCGGCTGAGCACCGGCACATGTTCAAATTCTCCGCTCACATCTCACCTCTTGCCCAGAATTCCGCCCAGCAGCCCGGCGATGTCGCCGGAGTCGTCGCTGACCTTCTGAATCTCATCCAGATACATATTCAAACTCGCCTCGTCATCCGGAACCACCCAGTTTTCCGGAGCGGTCAACCGGATGTGGGTGACCGCGCCAATCAGCTTGAGCTGAGTGCCGACGCCGATTTCATCGAGCATCTTCCGGTCGAGCGCGATCCGCCCCTGCTTGTCGCAGCGGCACTGCCGCGAACGCGACCCCAGATAGGCGAACGCCATCTGCATTTTCGGGTTGGCAATCGCCAGCTTCTTCGCCTTCTCGACAAACTCCAGAAAGGTCTGAATCGGCAGCAGCACCAGCGCCTTCCCGCGCGCGGGAATGAGCACCAGCTCGGTGTTCCCCTCCCGGTTCCGCCAGTCGCTCGGCAGAGAGACCCGGCACTGGGCATCCAGTGTGTGGTCGTATTCCCCGAGAAACAATCCCTGGAACAGTGTTGTCGCGTCAGACGCCATCCCTAATCATCCCTATCCATACCTATCTATACCTATTTTACTACAAAAACTCACTTTTGCAACTCTGGAACCATTTTTTTTACCGTTTTTTTCCGCAGAAAACGCTTTTTGCGCAAAAATTCGCCGGATCGGTTGAAAATGCGGAGAGGCAAGGCTAAATTGAAGGCGGGTCCACAGGGCAAACAGAGGTCGACGATCATGGCGTTAAAACGGCTCGGCAGTTCTGAAACGCTTCCGCTGATCCTGCTCGGCGGACTGCTCATTTTCTATGCCTGGAGCCTGCTGCACTACCTCGTGCCGGTCACCGGCGGAACCGATCAGAACGGCTACCACGTCTGCGCAAGAACCTTCAATCTGGAGGGCAGATTCTACCGGAAACCGATCGACAAACTCGAATTCATCGGCTCGATGTGGGTGGTCAACGACCGGGGAGAATACTATCCGAAATACCCGCCCCTCTATCCCCTGCTGGCCGCGGGAATGAACGCGCTCCTAGGTCCGGGCGGCGGCTTCTACGCCACCTTGTGGGGCGCGGTGCTCGCGGCAGCCGGAATTTTCGCACTCGCCCGCTTCTTTCTCGGGCCGTGGTACGCCCTCTTCGCCACCGCGGCGGCAATCTGTTCGCCGGTGCTGTCGGCACTTGCCGTCACCAAGAACTCCCATACGCCGAGCCTCGCACTCTTCGTCTGGGGAATGGCGGCCTTCTTCACCGCTCTCACGCCACAGAAGCGGGCGTGGCTCCGCTTTCTCACGGCGGCGATTGCCGGATTTCTGATCGCCTACTGCACCGGAATCCGCTACACCGACTTTCTGCTGATTCTGGTGCCGACAGCGGCGGCGCTCCTTTTCGCCCGGAAGACGAAACGCTGGATTCTCCTGGCCGGTCTGGCGGCGGGGGCGGCAATCCCCTTCGGCGCGATGGCGCTCTTTCACTGGCACGCTTACGGGGCGCCGTGGCGGAGCGGCTACTCGCTCACCGACGAGTCGAGCGCCTTCGTGCCCTCCTTCATCCTCAGCAATCTGCGCATCTACGTGCCAGAATTTTTCCTCTCGGTCGTCGGGCCGCTCGGCGCCTTCGCCCTGCTCTTTTTCCGGTTCCGGTGGCGACGGCTCCTCTTCTGGCTGGTCTGGATTGTGCCGACCTTCGTGCTCTATCTCATGTATTACTGGGCGCCGGAAGGGGGCGGCACCGGCGCGATGCGTTTTCTGGTGCCGCTGATTCCGGCGGTGCTTCTGCTCGCGCTGCTCTCGCTTCGACAGGTGGTGCGCCGTCTACCGGGACGGCGGCTCGCCGCGCTCTCCCTCCTCGCCGTCGCCGCGGTGCAGTTCACCTGGGGGATCGTCGGCTCGGCAAAACTGTGCGAAAAGAAAGCGGTTGCGGATTTCCAGCATCTGGTCCGTCTGGAGGTGCTCCGTAACCGGATTCCGAAAGGAGCGGTCATCATCGCCAACGCGGGAATTCTCAACGAACTCGACTTCGAACGGCGCTGGCAGCTCTACCCCTCCTACCTTCTGAACGTCAGACAGATTCAAAACACGATCAGCCGTTCCCTTGACGCGCAGGCGGCGGGCCTGCAGAAGGCAAGAGCCCTCGATCTGCGCGATGAACTCGGCGGCCTCTCGTACGGAAAACTGTATGAAAAACTGCGGAACTTCTTCGAGGAGAAGCAAAAGTCCGGCCACCCCGTCTACTTCGTCGGGCGGACCTGGGAGGCGAACTCCTTCCGCCGCGCCTTTCACCGTCACTTCGAGCTGGAGGAGCTCGGGCTGATCACCGGAGAACGGCCGGCGCACATTCTGGTGCCGATCCAGCGCAGCGCCACCCGCTTTCTGCCGGATAAAACCACCGTGCCGATGCAGCTGGGCGAGATCGTCAAGGTCGGTGCGAAGCGGAAAAAGGTCCTGCCGCTGAGCGACTCCGAACGGGTTCTGCAGCAGGAGCGCCGCGAAATCATGGAGCGTCTGGCGCCCGACAACGACGCGGAGATCCGCCGGGATCTGGAGCGGCTCGAAGCGATCCGCGACGAGGTGCAGTCGCTCCGCCGCTCCGCCGCCGAAGCCAGACGGCGCGCCGAACTCCGCCGGAAAGCGGCGGAAAAGCGCAAGGCAGAAGAGAAGCGCAAGGCGGCGGAAAAACGCAAGGCCGGCGGGAAAAAAGCGGTGCAGAAGCCCGTCACTGCCGCACCGGCAAAATCCCGCCCGGCCTCAGAGAAAAGGTAGTTATCTCGCCTTTTCCGTCTCGTCCGCCAACAGCCCCAGCAGGAAGCGGTTCCGCCAGTTTTCCGGTCCGCCCGCCCAGAACTCTTGTGAGTGGCGCCGTTCGCCGTCCGAATCGTCCACGGCGACATCGAATGCGAAAGTTCCCGGCGATTTTCTCCCGAGATTCTTCCACGGAATCCGAATGTCGGCCGAGAAGTCCGTTCCGGAATCCTGCAACGACCAGACGATCCCCTCCAGACTCAGATTCGAACTGCCGGTCAAAGCCTCCGGCAGGCCGTTCGACGACTTCGGCACCAGAAACAGCCGGAAACAGGAGTCGGTATACGCCTCCCGGTCAAGCCCCCGGAAAGGCTCCATATCCAGAAAAATTTCCACGCCGTCTCCGCTCCACGGAGCATCTTTCACCCGCCCGCCGCGCCGGTCGTCACGCACCTGAATCTGAAACTCCAGAAACTCCGGTGTGGTCCGCACCTGAATGTTTCCGTTTTCGCCGACGGCGAGCGTCTCCCCGGAGCGGCAGATCCTGCCGGATACCGGCTGAACGAAAAAGGATTGAATTCGTTCGCCATCCGACACGATGACGCGGAGCTTCTCCTGCCGTTCTGCGGGCGCCGGGAAGACAACCATCCGGATCTCCTGCGGCTTCAGCTCCAGCTTTTGAACGGGGGCGCCGGGAATCCGCATCGCCAGCTTCTGATTCTCGCGGGTGTTGTTCCCGATCTCAACCGCCAGCACCGGCGCGCCGTCCTTTCGGAAATAGCGGGCGCCGGGAACCTGAAACTTCCGGTGCGGCACCACTTTGAGCAGGTTCCAGTCCGGCCGCTTCTCCTTCCCCTTCAGATAGACCGGGTTGTTGTCGATCAGGATCTCCCGCCCGGGAAGCGGGTTGCCGAAGAGATCGTACGCAGACACCCCCTCCGGCAAAACCAGCGTGAAACGTTCGCCCCGTTTCAACGCCCAGCACGCCAGCAGTGAGTTCCCGTGACGGTCCTCGTAACGCCAGAGGCTCAGACCGCGCAGGAGATCCCATTTGCCCTCCCCTCTGCCGCATTCGAGAAAGCGGGCGAAGGCGTTGGTCGCGACGGCGTATTCGTTGGGGATGAAGGTGGAGGCGGCGTAGGCGGTCCATCGGTACCCCGGCCGGAGATCGACGCCGGTAATGCGCGGCGCCCACACCGGAATGCTCTGCGCCAGCCCCGCCCCGAGATCGATCAGGTAGCGGCGCACCAGGTTGCCGACCGAGAAATCACTTTGTTCGGCCAATGGTTTGCTCAGCCCCTCCCAGTCCTGAATGAAATAGAGTTCAGAATTCCACAGCGGCATTCCCGGGCGGTATTTGCGCACGATCTGCATCACCTCGGCGATCTGCTGTTCGGCCGGAACCGGCGCGTCATCCAGCTGTGCATTGTAGGGATGAAACGAAACCGCATCGGCATACTGAAATGCCCCCAGTCGACCGCACTCTTCGAGAAAACGCCCCAGATCCCCGTTCAGATCGCCCGTCGCGCAGAAGCCGACGACGGTGCAGGAGGGGTTTGCCTTCTTCGCCGCCCGGTATGCCCGCTTCAGGTATTCGGTGTACTGTTCCGGCGTGAGAAAGAGATTGGGTTCGTTGATGATTTCACAGTACGAAATGTCCTCTTTGTAACGAGCCATGAATTCGTAGACGAAGGATTCCCACAGATCGGGCGGCGGGAGAATCCGCTGGAAGATGCCGCTGACTTTCACTCCGGTGTGTTCGCTCGCCTTACGGAGCCAGGAGTTGGCGATCTTATCGCTCGCCCGGGCGACGAATTCCATACTGCCGAGCCGGGGCAGGATGTCGAGCCCGTTCTTCCGGGCCCGGCGAATGATGTTGTCGGTGGCCCGCCAGTCGTAGCGCCCCTGTTCCGGCTCCATCCTCCACCAGGCAAAGAGGCCGTCGTCGTGGAGGCGGATCGCGCCGAATCCGGCCTGCCGGGTCCGGGCGAAAAATTCGTCCAGATCCATCCCGCACGCATTGAACAGTGGTTCCCGCGGCAGTCCATTCGGCTCCGGCGGCTGAAACCGGGTGGCCGACATGTGGAAGAGGTGGCCGTTCACCCCCGCGGAAAATCCATCCTGGAACGAATACTTTTTCTGCGGCAGGCGGCCGATCACCGCAAACAGCAGCGGCACCTCTCCTGTGTCCATCCGCAGTTCAAACGAGCCGAAGCGGGTCAGCTTCACTGGAAGGTCACACCTCCTGCTCTCCCCCGGCTCCAGAACAAATGAGAGAAGACCAAGCGTCTCCTGCTTCCCATGGAAACGATCGTACAGAACCGGTTCAATCCGGCGCTCCACGCGGCGGCTAGAGTAGTTCACCGCGCTCACGCCGAAACGGTTTTCTCCGGGGTAACGAACCGGTTCCCCTCGTTCAAAGGCGAACTCCACGTCGGCGGCCGGAGCGTACTCTGCCGGCTCCCCGGAGAGCTGCATCGCATCCAGCCACAGGGAACCGGTGTTCCAGTTCAAAACCAGGTTGCCGACCGGATTCGCCTCCGGAATGGCGGGGATGGCAAACGTGTATTTCCGCCACTCCGTCGTGACCTGAAACTCCTTCTGCCGGTTCCACCAGTGATATCCTTTGGCATCATAGGTGCAGGAACGCAGCATCAGTTGTACGACGGCGGGTTTCTCCGCCTTCATCCAGCAGGAGAAATAGTAGCGTTTCCCCGGAGTCAACGCAATATCGTGCGAAGATAACTGCACGGAGTTGCCGCGAGGATTCGGAACGTGGAGGCTGTATCGCCCATGAATCCGGGTCGAAGCATCCCGCTCCGCCCGGACCGGGGTAAAGTCCGCGGCGGAATAAGGAATTGCAGTCGCGACGCTGTATTCCGCCGGCCCCAGCTCAAAACTGGAGTTGCGAAGCAGATTTTGCCCCTCGACGCTGACGAATACTCCGGCGGCAAGACAGCAGAACAGAACTTTTCTCATCCTTCCCACCTTCACGGGAGCTCTTCGAGCTCCACATCTTTCAACAGAAACTCCTCCTGCCCGGCCGAAATGGCAAACCGACAGCTCAGCAAGCCACGTTTCAGTACAGGATATGCGTCAACGCCGGGAAGCGTGAATTCCAGCGTCTCCTTCTTCCACTCGTTCGAGACCGGTTTCGTCTGCAGGAACGCCCAGTAGCGGGTATCGGGGAGCCAGCCGCCATCCACGCCGGCGCGGAAACTCCCCGGCGTTCCCTTGACCCAGAACGAGAGCCGGTATTTCCGCCCCGGCTGAACCGGCAGTTCCACCGAGCGCAGCTCACGCGCCCCCTTCCCCCGGCTCTGAAACGCCATCCCCTCTTCGATATGATCCTCGGTCGCCACAACCCGGTGCGGTTCCCCCTTCATGGTCCGGAATCCGGCAACCCCCTTCCCGGCATCCAGTCGGAACTTCCGGCAATCGGCCTCCGTCAACAGCTCCAATCGGGGTTGCCGAATCTGGAGTGTGTAGGGGCTCTTCCCCTCCGCAATCAGCGTAAGACGACACAGCCCGCCGGTCCGGAAATAGAGTGACGCAACACTCCACTCCTCCGTCGCCGGATACGCCGCGGACATCTGGTTGTCAAGCCGGATCTTGAGCGGCGTACCCGTTCCTCCGGGCGTGCGGTACTGAAACTCCAGCTGACAGACGCCCGCCCCGGGAATCTTCAGATCGGCGGATACGGCCGACCAGCGGGTGAAACGGCACTCCAGCTGTTCCGGCGTCGCGCTCCACCCCTGCGGCACCTTCCACTGCGGGAAAGGATCCAGCGCAACCGGTTCCGCCGCGGCGAGCGCGAGCATCCAAGCGGTTCCTGCAGCGATCAGTTTCTTCTTCATGCGAACGACTCCTTTTTTATTTTTTGGTCCAGTTTCCGTTGAATTTCTGTCGCCAGCTGACAGTCTCCACGTGGCCATCGATGAAGAGAACATTCAAATCCGTACCGCCGTGATTGATGTAACCGGGGTAGGTTTTGAATTCCGCATCGGCGAGTGCCATGCCAGGCAGATAACTGCCCGGCGTGTAGTCCGGGTAGCAGGAGTTCCGGTGCGGGCCCCAGAGGTTGCCCCATTGGAACAGCGAAACCTTCTCTAGCATCACCGCACTTCCGGAAGCGATCTGCCCCTCTTTGCGCGGGACCCGCCCGCCGTCCTCCGTCTCCTGAATCGCCCCGCCGCTTTTGCCTATCGTCAGAACGTAGGAGGAGATGTACGAGGCATTCTCAAACGGCGCATTCCGGATTCCCGGGCAGAAAAAAGCTCCCGTCGGCCTCTTGAAATAATCCGGTTTGAATCGATTCTGAACCGGCGAAACCTGACTGACATGTCCATAGTTGAGATCGACGGAAGAACAGTATCCCTGATTTTCACCAGCGTACTCGTGCAGCATCATCCCGTTCTGACGCAAGTTGGAGACACAGGTGATTCTGCGGGCCCGCGCCCGGGAGGAGTTCATCGCCGGCAGCAGGAGCGAAGCCAGAATCGCAAAGATTGCAATTACGATTAATAATTCAATCAACGTGAAAGATCTGCTCTGTCGCATACGCCCTCCTGTCTATCTGGTTGAATTACCGGCTTTGATATTCCACTGCAGCGAGGAATCCTGCAACGGGGAATCCTGATGCTGCATTTCATTCCACAGTTGGTTCAACAATCGGGAAACAATGGCGGCAAACGGTTTCTCCGTCATCGTGGGCTCCCAGTCGTAGCAGGTGCAGCCGGTAATCAGCTGAAGATCCTCCGGAATCCGGATCCCGCGCGAGACGGCAAACTCCCGGACGCGGTCCGCCTGATGGAACCGCACCACCGCGCCGTCGACCGCATGCTCCCGGAACAGGGCTTCCAGCTGTTCTGATGGAAGTTCCTCATCGACGAGCAGTTCCGGATTCGGAGCGATTCCCGCCTCCTTCAGCGCGGCAAAATATCCGTCATGGCTTCGTTCGAGCCGGGGGCACTTCACAAAGAGAATCGACCGGCAGCCGCGATCCAGCAGAAACTTCGTCTTCTGGTATCCCTCGGTAAAGGGATCCATGTAGATGTAATTGCCGCACGCCGGCGGCACGCTGTCGAAGAAGCCGACGATCGGCAGAGCCCCCTCCCGGTGAATCCGCTCAAACACCGCCGTATGTCCGGGCGGAACCCCCAGCCAGACCAGACCGTCAAGGCCGTTGTTTGCAATATCGCTGTAGATCATCTCCGTCCCGGAGGTCATGATGAGCTGCACACAGGCGTCGTACCGGCGAATCTCCCGGAAAAACGCCTCCATGAAACAGGCGTCCTCCCGGTTGTAGAGCGCGTGCATCCCGTTCCGGAACAGCAGGCCGACAATTTTCTGCCGCCGCTCATCCTCCCGCATCGAAAGCGGATTGACGAAGTACCCCCGCCGGGGGCGCTTGATGAGATAGTTTCCGGCAACCATATCCTCCAGCGCCCGCCGGACCGTCTTCCGGGCAACGCCGAACGTCTCCGCCAGAGTACGCTCCGAGGGCAGCGGACACTCCGGATCCGCATGCAGCGTCAGATTGATGAAATGCTGACGCAGTTTGATGTACTCATGGATGTTGGAAGGCGCCATTCTTTTCTCCTTCAAAGGATACCAGAGGGTACCAGTCTGATATAGACTATACAGCTGTTTTTTGTTTTCGCAAGAGGGAAAAAGAAAAAAAAGGAAAATTTTTCTCTCCCGGGTTGAGCCCCCCGTTATGGAAGCAAGAGACCGCAAGGAAGCGGTCCATTCACTCTGCCGAATGCAAAAAGCCCTTTCCCCCGCTCCGGGGAAAGAGCTCTGTTTATCCGGTCCGAAAGAAGAACTTACTCGACGTGGACCAGTTCAAAGAAAGGCGTATTGGCCCCTTTGAGTTTCGCCGTGTTGACCGAGAGGGTGAGCGCGCCGTTGCGGTACTCCACCGGCAGCTCCTCCTCTCGTTCCCCCGCGAGAGTGAGGGCGTAGAGCTTCCAGGTTCCTCCATTCCGGTTTTGGATGGAGAGGGTGAACTTTCCGGTCCTGAGCAGGCCCGGCCCGGAACCCGGCTTCACCAGTCTGGCACGACCGGCCCCCAGCTCCATGCCGGAGTTGACCACTTCGGTCGCATAGACGATCACCATCCGACGGCTTTCCGGCAGCGGCAGAGCATCGATTGAAGTGACCCCCACACAGCCCCGGGTGGAGTTTTTCAACACCGAAACCGCTCCGAGACGTTCGGCCTTCCCCTCCGCCATGGCCACCGCCTCCGTGCGCGGCGTCACCACTTTGAGCAGTTTTTCGCGGACACGCATGGTGAGTTCCCCGGTATCGCTCTGGAAAATCCCCTTTGACGGAACGCTGATGTTGTTCTGCGGCAGAATGCCGCGCATCTTCATCTCCTTCACCGTCCGGTCGAGCGAAAATTTTCCACCGACCGTCCGTTCGGAGACGTTGGTGAACCAGCCGTGAATTTCGACATCCGCGGCCCCCGCCGGAAGAACCGCGAGATCCGGCGTCCGCCCGGCGGAGATTCCCTTCGGCGTCGGCGCCCACGGGAAGGCCAGCGAAAATCCGCTCATCAGTGCCAGTTTGGTCTGTTCGCCCGAAGGAGCCCGCATGCCGTTGCCGTCACTTTCCAGAAACTCTTTCGGGATCGTCAACGCCACCAGTTTTTTCGACGGCGTCACGTCGCCCCGCAGAAAGAGCATGTTCGAAAGGAACTGCGCCGCCCGCAGAATCGGATTCGAACCGCTGCTGAAATTCTGGATCTGCATGTCGCCGCCCCGATTCAGCACCGGATGGGAATGAATCGCAAGCGAACTGAAATTCTGATAGGCGGCGTAGGCGTTGAACACCAGCCCGGCTTCGTACTGATAAGGATTCCAGAAGCAGAAGTTGAACTCGCCGACGAACTGCGGCCTCCCGGCCAGCCGCCCCCCGGCCAGATTGCGGAAATATCCGGCCGCCTGCCCGATCGCGCTCGACTGATTCACCATCGATCCCACCTGGAACCAGTTGGTCGGGTGACAGAAATAGACGTGGTTGTCGGTCACCTGCAACGTCTCCCAGCCGGCGGCGGCACTGTTGAGCTGCCGCTCGCAGTTCTCCGTGGTCAGCCCCTTGTATCCGGCGGCGCGGATGACGCTCTCGCACCAGCGGTTGGTCTCCTTGATCCGCTCATAGCAGAAGATGGAGTAGTCATTGATGAGCGGACTCTTCCGGTCCGGAATTTCCACCAATCCATCCCCGGCCTTGCGCAGCGGCTCCGGCCAGCGGGCACGCGGCACATTCGCATAGCGTTTTTTCAGCCAGCGGTTCCAGACGGAGAGCACGAACTTGTGATCCTCCGGGAACTGCCGCGCGGCCTCCGCGTAGCGCCCCATGCCGAGGTACTGTTCGTTGTAATATTCGACCAGCACAATCGCCGGATCATCCTTCCACGCCAGCTTCGTATAGGGGTTGACGTGATTGAGCAGCGTGGTCGCGCCGTAGCGGAACCGTTCCTTCTCCAGTTCGCCCCCCATGTAAAGACGCATCTTATGCATGTTGCGCCGCCGGAAGGTCGCCTGATAACCGCTGCCTTTGCTGTACAAATTGAAGGAGAAGACCACAAACTGAACGTAAATGCCCTCCTTCTTGAACTCCGAGATGATATAGTCCCAGCGGTCGAGAAATTTCGGTGAAATCTTCATATCCTGCTGCGAATCCAGCATCAGCCACTGGTCGAGCCCGTGCATGCGGAAGAGATTGTATCCCTGCCGACGGGCCGCTCTGGCGAAACGCGTCACCGTCCGCCGGAACTCGCGATCACCCGGCGTCCGCCAGACATCGTCGGGAAGAAAGCTGGTAAATCCATGCAGGCGGACCGGTTTCCCCGGTTGTTTTTCAAATTCGAGCAATCCGCTCCGGCCGACCACCGCCCGCCCGAATTTCCCGGCAGGAGCATCGATCATGGCGGAGAGATCCAGCGCGGTGCCCGGTTCGATCTGAATCTTCTTCGTGTCAATCGCCTTCCAGTTCTCATCGGCGACGAAACGGACCGGCGGCTCCGGGGTGCCCCAGACCAGTTTCCAGCCTCCGCTCCCGCTGCGCACTTTGACCGCGAGCAAATTCCGCCCCTTTCTGACCGGGAGAAGAACCTCATTGTCGCCGGGGGAGAAGGCGTTGCTGCCGTTGCCCTTTTTCATCGTCGAGCCGACCTTTTCTCCGTTGAGATACGCCTCAAAGAACCAGTCCGCGGCGAATCCGGCGCGTCGATCACGGAGAAAACCACGGCCGGCTCCGAGCCGACCCGCTGCCCCAGCCGGACAAAGTCAATCATATGCCGCCGTCCGGGTGTCGCAACAAAGGGAATATTCCGTTCAGCATCCGGTTTTCCGGCGGGAAGTTTTTCGTAGGCGCCCGGATCCTTGAAAAATATGCTCCAGCGGGAACCGAACCGGAGCGGTATTGTCGTGAATTCCTGAATGGAAACATTCCGGATCACCGTTTCACCGGAAGCCGCGCCGATCTGAAAACAGAATTCACTGCCCTCCCCCGCCTTCGGCAATCCGCCGGGAGAGAACACAAAGGAGTGCTCGGCTTCCCCCGGAGGCAATTCAACCGTCCGCGTCAACCCGAGATTGCGCCGGGGATTCCGGCTGGTCCGGTAGGAGACGAAGATGGAGCCGCGCGTCTGCCGCTGTGTGGTGAAGCGGACAAAGTACTCTTTCGACGGGTCCAGCTCCATCGACTGCACCAGCTGAAGGCGACCGTTGTTATCCGCAAATCTCTGCGGCAAGACGGAACGATAACGATTGCCGGCAAAGGAGACCGGCGTGTTCTGCGAATTCAGTCCGCTCTGGCGAAGGACCCGCCAATGTTGCCCGCCATCCTGAAAATTTCCGTTTTTCACCATTTCCCGGGCAGGGAGAGCAAGCGTCGTGGCAACGGTCCAGAGAATCATAAACAGTTTCTTCATCTTCAAAGGTTCTCCTGCATTTCCCTTCAGTTACTTCCACGGCTTCCAGAGTCGTTCATCCTGCGCGACACGCGGCGGAAGACGGTAGAATTTCACATGGCCGTCGGCGAGCAGCAGATTGACTCCGTTGTGACGTTGCAGACCGAATTTTTCCGGCCCCGGCGACGCTTCGCTGGCGGCACCGTTGTTGAGCGACACGTAAATAAAGTTATTGGAATTCGGTGAGAGCATCGCCCTAGGTTCACCGACAATACAGGTTGCAGAGGGTGAAACGAAGTGTTGGCTCTTCATTCCGATCATGGCACCGGGACGCCCGCCGTAATAGTTCGGCATGGTGATCACCGTTGTGGTATCGTAGCTGAACGGCACCCCCCACTGTTCCGCTTTGGCTCCGTTGTCAGAAGGGCAGAGCCAGACGGCAAACGCCTTCAGATTGGCGGTATTCTCCGCCGTGCGGGTCACCCACTTCAACCCCAGATAAGGACTGACCGGATAAGGAAAGTTCGCTCCCGGCACCGAAGCATTGCTGGTATACCAGCGATGCGGGAACCAGTCGGCATTATCCTGATAATAGAGCGTTACCGCCGTGCCGATCTGCTTGAGTCTGGCACTGCAACTTGAAATCTGTGCCCGCATCCGGGCTTTGTTCAACGCGGGCAGCAGCACCGACGCCAGAATCGCGATGATCGCTATGACGACGAGAAGTTCAATTAGAGTGAAAAATTTGTTTCTCATAATTCTGCCCTTTGCCATTGTTGTTCCCCGCAGGGAACTGCTCGTGTTGAAATCTCACCATTGCTTAAGTATATTATACTGGGAAATGGCCTTTTTGAAAACATCAAATTTTGCCGTTCTTATATCAAAAATTGTCGTCGGGGAGAAACCGGAATGAGCGAGGAAGCCGAAAATGCAGTTCGGTGCTTTGAGCACTGGAGTCGAACGCATGTTGTCTTTTATCATAATGATACGCGATTGACTGCCCTGTTTCCCTTCAACCGGAGCATTCACAAGGAGAATGTCTGCCGAAGCATCAAACTCTGCGGCTATGAGCGTACCTGCCAGCGATTTGATCAGGAACGGCTGCTGGCCAATGCCTGGAAATTCCGGAACGGCGGCATCAAACTGTGCCCGGGCGGTGTATGGGAGTGGATTCATGCCGTCTACTGGCAGGATGATCTTCTGGGAATCCTTCTGGCCGGAAGCCGCCGGGCAAATTCAAAACTTGCACGGAAATATCCGGTTTACCAGAGTTCGGAGCCGCCCTGGCAACTTCCGGCCGACTGCGATGCCGCCTCGCTCCTGCCGGTCGACGAAGCAAACAACGAAGATGAATGGATTATGGAAGGGCTCCGACAGCTGGCTGCGCGACTCCAGAATCTCGCCCACCGCCAATGCGAAAAGAGTCTCGGCGAAAACCGGTTGTCACAGGCAGATCGACTCAGGCTGCTCATTGACCGCTGGTACAGAATTAATGGATTCAACATCAGGTTTCTCGCCCGTCACTACCACCTGAGTGCAAGCCGGATGTATCATGTGATCAAGCAGGAGACCGGGAAATCTCTCAAAGAGCTGGTGAACGAAATCCGATTGGCAGATGCACGCAATCTGCTGGAACACTCCAGTTTTCAGATCGGGCAGATCGCTGATTACTGCGGCTTCTCGACGAGCGCCTATTTTTTCCGCGTATTCAAAAAAGAGTTCGGCATGACGCCGCAGGAATACCGGGAAACATTTCTACACGGCAAGTCCGCCCCGAACAAGCCGGAGAAAAACAGGAGATCCCCCTCCCCGTCTCGCTCCTGACCCTCTTCGCCGTCCCCTGCAGCATCCATTCTGCAAAGTCGTAATTCAACAGGGACTTCCCGCCATCTCGAGCCGGTGCGGGGAACCGGTTCGAAGCCTCTGCCATCTCTCCGGCGGGGGCTGTTTTCCCGTTTCGCCCAAAAGGTGACAAAACAATAAGTAATGTAACATCATTGCAATTGCTTTTCCTTGCAGTTTCGCCTATAATTAATATAACGAAACAATCGATAAGGAGACGACGATGACTACACTGCCGGGAAGTTTCATTACAACAGGCAATATTCCCTATGCGACGACCGGGTATCACGAAGAGCCGCTGTCACTGCTCTTCGGCATGTGCAACGGCGCCATGCAATTCAACAACCGGGTCTTTCTGTACGGCGACAGACTGATCCGGGTGAACTTGAACTGGATCCGGGACTACATCCTCACCATGAAAGGGTTCCGGTACACGGAACCGGATCTGGTCAGCTTCCCGGACCTGCTGCTCGAGAAACAGCATCCGAAAGGCTTTTTCTATGAGATCATCGCCCCCGTTGCCGATATGCATTCCGGCCGGCCGTGGGTGGAAAACGGCGTGCGTCACCAGATTTCCTCCCCGGAATGCTGCTATTATGAAGAGGGGCTCGACTTCGGTCTCTGCCGCCTCGAACTCGAGGCCGACATCGAATACCTGATGGTCGAAGGGGTCTACATGATCTGGCAGGCGACCGGGAATGACGACTGGCTGAAACGCAATCTGCCACGGGTCGAAAAAGGGTTGCGCTACGTCGTCACCGATCCCCTGCGTTGGGATGCCGCCCACGGCCTGGCCAAACGGCCGCGCACGCTCGACACCTGGGATTTTCTGGACAGCGCCCGCTCCCAGACCGATCGGGAAATTCATCCTGACGACCCCATGGGAATCTTCCACGGCGACAACACCGGCTTGTATCACTCCAAACTGCTGATGGCGAAACTCTATCGCTATCTCGGCGATGAAGCCTCCGCCGTCCGGCACGAGGAGGAGGCCGCCGCGCTGCGCGAACGGATCATGAAATATCTGTGGAACGGCGACTTTTTCCGCCACTTCCTGCCGCTGGATTCGGTGAATTACGGTGTGGACGAGGAGCGGCAGATGAGCCTCTCCAACGCCTATGCGCTGAACCGGGAGATCCTCGATTTTGACCAGAAGCGGCGCGTCATCGCCTCCTACCGGGCGATGCGGGAGAAATATCAGGGAGAATTTGACGACTTCCGCAATCTGGAACCGCCCTACCCGCTCTTTCACGGCATGAAGGCCGGAGCTTACGTCAACGGCGCCATCGCCCCGTTTGTCGCCGGCCAGCTGGCGCTCGGCGCGTTCGAGACCGGCGAAGAGGAGTACGGAGTGGACATTTTGAAACGGATGGGGCGCAAAATCAGCCGCGACGGAAAAGTGGCGTTTCTCTACGACTACTCCGGCAACGACATCGGCGGCGGACCGCGCTGCTGGTGCGGCGCCGAGCTCATGCATGCCGAATGCGCCGGACTGGCGGGGGTGGTGGACAACGGCAAACTGTTCCGCGATGTGACACTTTCGCCGCGCTTCGTCGCCGCCGGGGAGAAAAAGGCACACGTCCGCCTCGAATATGCGGTGTCTGGCGCCGCAGTGGAATACCATTACACATGGGATACGGCAAAAGGCGAAATCACCTTCTCCCTGCTCTCAGAGCATGAACGGTGCCGTCTGCGAATGCTCCTGCCGAACAATGCCGGTACCCCCTCGTGCCGCATCGACGATGTACCGGTTCCCGGCCGCCTCGAACAGGTGGGCAGCAGCCGGTATCTGGTGATTGACTCATTTCCGGCAGAAAAAACGGGGATCATTGATTTTGAATGATTTACGGGGTCATTCTACTTCTTTTAACCGGCCTCTGCTGGGTCGGGATCGGCATTACCGTCAGCCAGGCGGCGGCGGAACGGCTGGATATGAATTTCATCCAGTTCGGGGCCTCGCTGCTGGTTGCCGCCGCGGCGGCCGGTGCGATCCTGTTTCAGCCGCCGCTGGCCGGAACGTTGCATCAAAAAGTGCTGATCTGCGGAGCCGTCCTGCTTGCCGGTATGAGCAACTATCTGATGTTGAATCTGATGCGCTGCGCCATGGTCCTCGGGGACAATGGCGCGGTATGGGGCATCACGCAGAGCGCGCTGCTCTGCCCGTTCGTGATGGGGATGCTGTTCTTTCAGGTGGCGCCGACCTGGAACCGGCTGGGCGGTCTGGCGCTGCTTCTGGGCGGGATCTTCCTGTTCAGCCGCGCCGTTCCGCTCCGCGGGAAGCGGTCGCGGAAATGGCTGTGGCCGGCCTTCGGAGCGTTTGCCGCCTCGGGGTTGGCGCAATGTTTTGCCAATTTGCCGTCCTACTGGGGAGAGATCGGGATGAGCAGCGAACTGCGCGCCTGTCTGGTCCAGTTCGGCACCGTCTCGCTGTTTGCGCTGACGGCGCCGTTTGCGCGGCGCAGGATACGGCCGAAAGGGTGCTGGAAAGCGATTCTTCTGTTGAGCGTGGTGCAGATTCTCGCCTTGTTTTTCTTCTTTTACCGTGGTCTGAACATCGTGGCGGAACAGGGGGGCGGCTCGATCGGCTATCCGATTGCGCAGGGGAGCTGCATCGCATTTTTCCTGCTGTACAACCGGTTCATCCGGCACGAACCGTGTTCCACGTGTGTATTCTGGGCATTTCCGCTGATCTGCGGCGGAATCGCCCTGATGGCCTTATAGAACCGAGCAAGAATAATTTATTTGAAAGGAAGAGCTTATGAAGAAACAAACCAATCAAAAAAGCAGTATTTTCACCCTTATCGAACTCCTGATCGTCATCGCGATCATCGCCATTCTCGCAGCGATGCTGCTGCCTGCGTTGAACAAAGCGCGCGAAACCGCGAAGATGTCATCCTGCAGCAGCAATCTCAAACAGGTCATGCTCGCGGCACTTCAATATTCGGACGATTTCAAAGGCATTATGATGCGCTATTCGCTTGCCGCCGGCGGCAAGACCTGGAGCGAATTTCTGGTCGGCAATACCGGGGGAACCGCATATGTGCCCAAAAAACTGATGGTCTGCCCGGCAAACAAATCCAAGGATGAAGACTACAATCCCTGGTTTACTTACGGCACCTACGACCGGCGCTACCGGGGCAGTACCGATATCTCCCGCTATGAGGAAAATCTGCCGGAAACTGGCGATTACTGTCTCGATATCGACTGGAACAACTCCGGTTACAACTTCAAGAAAATGAAAGCCCCGTCGCGGATTCCTCTGATTCTGGACAGCGAATGCACCGCCCTCAGATCGAGCGGAGCCGGCAGAAACTACTGGGGAATTCGTCCGGATGTCACCAGCGACAATGCAGGAGCGGCAATCTGTCACAACAAACGGGCCAACGCCGCCTTCGGAGACGGTCATGTAAAATCCCTCTCCAAAGAGGAGCTGTACAACAGCGTCCTTGTCCTGGAAGAGGTTGTCTGGAACGGCATTTGCGTTTCCACACACTGAGGTTGCCGTAATGAAGTTTCTGTCGACATTTCTGCTGCTGGGCTCCACGGTTGCGTTGCTCGGCACGCCACTGCATCTTGATAAAAAAAATGTTTTTGCCGTCAAAGCGAAGGAGCGGGGCCATCAAGTGGAAAAACTCACCCTGCCCGACGGCAGCCCGGCAATCGGTTTTCACTGGAACAACGGCAACGCACCATTCGGCGAGATCGTGTTGAGCAAGCCGCGGTTGCTTGGCGCACTTCCGGCACAACTCTCCCTGAAGCTGCAGCTTTCACAACGAGATTCGGTCGAGGAACTGCGTCTTCGCATTGCGGATTCGAAGGGAGAAATCTTCCAATTTCGCCCGATATCCGCTGCCGGTTCCGATCGGGTGGAATATACCATCACCCCGGAGGGGAGTGACGCTCACTGGGGGGGAGATCGCAATGGACGAATCGATGGAGAAATTTCTCTTGCCGGTTTCGCCGTCGTCTTCCGCCAGCCGGTCAAGGCGGGTACCGCCATCGCAGGCAATTTCGAACTAATCCGCTCCGAACTGGATGCCGTTCGGGTTCAGCTGGAAACCGACAACCCCGCAGCGATCATTCTGCCGGACCAGGAGGCGACCGCCGCCCTCTCATTCGAAATGATCGGGAATCGTGCCGTCAACTGTCGCGCGCTCTGTGAGTTCGAAGATTTTTACGGAAAAAAATTTCAGCGTTCCGGCTCCTTTGAACTTACTCCGGCTCACAAGGGCCGCCTCGTCTTCGGTCCCCTGCCCTCCCGGGGCTGGTGGCGGGTTCGCTATCAGCTGTCGGACCGGCAGGGCAGGAAACGCTCCGGAGAACTTTATCTGGCGGCGCTGACCCCTTCCGGCCCGACCCGGGGAATTGCTCCCGGATTTCTGTTCGGCGTTCACTCCCATTGGCGGCGCTGCACCGAAGCGGAAAAAAAGCGGGAAGTCATTCTGGCAGCCTGGGCCGGAATCAAAGCACTGCGTTACGACATTCAATGGCGTGAATTGCGACCGCAGCCGGATTCCCCATGGAACTTTCAAAAAACCGATAAGGCACTGAACCTTTGCCGCGCTTACGGAATCGAACTGGAAGCTCTGCTTGGAGCTCCGCCGAGCTGGGCGGTGAAACCGGGATTTGTCCGCCCCCGTCTGGATATCCGCGGAGAAATCCGGCCGAGAACCGATCTGTACCGGGAGTATATCCGTAACGTGGCGGAGCATTACAAAGGGAAAATCCGGTTTTACGAACAGTTTAACGAACCGGATCTGGCCGCGTTCTACAATTTCGGTGCAGAAGATTATGCGGAGCTGTTCCGGGCTGGAGCGGAAGAGATCCGCAAGGCGGATCCTGCGGCACAGCGGCTGACCGGCGGTTTTGCCACCATGCGGCAGGTCGCCAGCTCCCATGGGCCGAACTACATCGAAAAAGCGCTGGCCGGCACTCGGGGGTTCTTCGAAGTCCACGCCCATCATGAACACGGCACGTTTGAAGATTATGTCCGGATGATCGACGGCCGCTTCCTGCCGTTGCGGCGCAAGCTCGGCATTACCGGTCCCTGGTACGCAACGGAAACCGCATTGACCGCAGTGGACGGCAGAATCCGGCCGCAGGCGGCGAGTCTGTGGCAGAAACTGCTGTTCGCCTGGAGCCGCGGGGCGATCGCGTTCAACTGGTATGACCTGCGGAACGACGGGTTCGACCCCACCAACGGCGAGCACAACTACGGGCTGCTGACCCGGGACTTTCAGCCAAAACCGGTTTACGTGGCATACAATACGCTTACCGCCCTCTTCCGGACGCAGAAATTCATCCGGCAACTGCCGGCACCGGCCGGAATCTGGCTGCTGGAATTCTGCAACGAAGAGAAACGACTGCTGGCCTGCTGGCGGGAAAGCAACGCCACACCGGCGGCACTGCTGCTCCATACCGGAGCATCGGCAGGCGAACGGACGGACCTCATGGGGAACACCGCGGCCCTGCATCCGCAAAACGGATTCCTGTTGCTGGAAGCAGGAGAATTCCCGACCGCTCTGGAGGTTCCGGCGAAAGAAAACCTTACCCTCGCCGGAGACCTCATGAAAGCAGAACTTGCCGGAGCCGTAGTGCCGGGGAAAGAGTTCACACTCCGGCTCTCCCTCTTCAATCCTCTGGCAGAAAAAGGCCAATTGCAGGCGCCGACGGGAATCGAGTTCCAAAACGCCCGGCAGAAGATCATTCTTTCTCCCGGCGAAAAACGGCAGATTGCCTTTCACGGCAATGCGACCCGGCAATTCAAACTGCCTTTCGGGACCCGCGGCACCATGCAACTGACCGGGAATCTGCAACAGGCCGGCTGGAGCTGTCAACTCGAACTGCCGGTCAACGCCTCCGTCCTGATTCCGGCAAAACGAGAAACCAATGCTCCCGATTTCGTCCTGAATCAGCGGGAACAGGTCTTCAGTCTGATCGGTGCGGATCCAACCAAAGAGCATCTGAACTGGAAAGGACCGCACGATCTGAGCGCCGCAGTTCAACTGGGGCGCCGGCAGGAGAACTTCACGCTCGCCGTCGATGTGACGGATGATCGCCACTTCCAGCCATATTCCGGCGCCAATGTCTGGCAGGGGGACAACATCCAGTTTGCCATCGCGCTCCCCGGACGCGGCGGCATGTGGGAGCTGGGCCTGACCCGCTGTGACAATGGCAAAAGCGAAGTATTCTGCTGGAGCGCGCCGGACGGCCTCTCCCCGGAAAAAGCGGTTGCCGCCGCACACCTGGAGACCAGACGCGAATCCGGCAAAACCAGCTACCGGCTGACGATTCCGTTTGCCGTCCTGGGGCTGACCCCGGATGTGTTGAAGACCGGGTTCCGTTTCAACCTCCTCGTCAATGACAACGATGGCGAGGGGCGGGAAAACTGGATTCACATCGTTCCCGGAATCGGTCAGGTGAAAAATCCGGAAAAGTATCCTCTTGTTCTGCTGGAATAGCCGGACAAAATCTGCGGAGCGGCAGCCAAACAACCGCGTTGCCGCCCCGCTCTGTCTGAAATGTTATATTGAAACGGCCCTCTCCTTCCGGACGGGGCCGAACCTCCCTGGAAAGAATGATGATCCCGAAATATTGTGTCCCCAGCAGCGAATTTGTCAGCGAGCCGGAGCCCTACCGGATCGGTACGCTCCGTTACACCAAACTCGGCCTTCTGCTGGTTTTCTTCATCCTCTACACCGGCGTCTTTGCGCTGGGCGCGATGCGTCAGCTGACGCCGGCATTGCTGCCGATCTTTCTGAAACAAATGAACCTGAGCAACATGGCAATCGGAGTTCTTCTGGGAACCGTGCCATGCTGCATCAACGTGATCGCCAACCCCTGGATCAGTTTTCGCAGTGACCGGTTGCGCACCCGTTTCGGCAGACGCATGCCCTTCATGCTGATCGGAGTGCCGGGGCTGAGCGTCACGCTGATCACGCTGGGCTGTTTCATCCAATTCGGTCCGGAACTGGCGCAGAAACTGGCGCGCGCCATTCCGCCTGAAATCTTCACCATCGTCGTAATCGGATTTCTCATGGTGAGTTTCCAGGCATTCACCAATATGGGGGTGAGTGTTTTCTACTACTTCTGCACCGACGTGATTCCCGGCAAGGTCATCGGGCGGTTCATGGCGATCTTCATGATCTTCAACTCCGCGGGCGGATTCTTTTTCGCCACGATCCTGATGCCGCTGGCCGAACAGCACATGCCTCTGGTCTTCATCGCGGAAGGGGTGATGTTTCTGGCGGCTTTCACGCTGGTTTTTCTTACGGTTCGCGAGGGCAAATACCCGCCGCCGCCGCCGAAGACCGGCCATTCCCTCTTCGCTGGAATCAAGACCTTTTTCCGGGAATCGTTTGGAATTCCGTTTTACGTTCTCATCTTCCTCGGATTTGCCATCAACGACGTCTCCACCATCTGCCGCGGCATGTTCAACTCGCTTTACGCCACGCAGCAGCTGGGAATGAGCGCGGACCAGTTCGGCAAAGTCATCAGTTATGGAATGCTGGTCAATGTTTTGCTGGGCCTGCCGCTGGGGATGGTGATCGACCGGCTGAAACCCTTCCGGATTTACATGTTCGGTGCTCTGCTGATCATCATTACCAACATCTGGGCCTTCTTTTTTGTGAAGGATACAAAAACCTTTACCATCTGTGCGGTCATAGTGGCGATCGTCTATGATTTTCAGCTGGTATCGGCAATTCCCTCCTGGGTAATGTTTTTCCCAAAAGAGCGATACGGGCAGTTCAGCGCCGCCTGCGCAATTTTCTCCACCGGGCTGATCGCGCTGTTTTCCTATGCCGCCGGAACGTTCATCGACATCGTCGGTGACTATCGGTACATGTTCGTATGGGACACGTTTTTCACCTCGGCAGGATTCGTCTTTCTGGTCATTATCTATCGGAAATGGCTCCAGTACGGCGGGCCGGATCACTTTGTTCCGCCGCTGAAACGGTTCGAGACAGCCGATGCGGATGCGGAGAACCGCGATTGAAAAAACGGGTGCTCCCTGAGAACCCCCGCCGCCGAACCCAACTCTGCTGGAAACCGGAGCATTTCCGTGTTATATTCTCTGCGGTTCCCCTGCCCCGGCCCGGGAACCGCTGGGAACAATGTATCTGGGAACGCAGCGGGAGCAGCCATGACCGTTTCAAAGCGACGCATTCATCGAGTGAATTTTGAGCCGCAGTCGGAAGTCTTCCGGAAAGGGGTCCCGTTCCACATGAACTCCGAATCGTGGGACTACGGCCGAAACCACGCCATCCCCCTGTGGACCGAATATGTCATCTACCCCGCCATCCTTTCGCGCGGATACAAATTTCTCCAGCTCCACCAGACCATGTCCTCCTTCGAACTGGTGCTCGAAGGCTCCATGACCTTCCAGCTCGACGATACCCGGCTGGAGGTGAAAGCCAGTGAACTCTGTCTGATTCCCGCCGGAAAAACCAAGAAACTGGAGGTGCAGGAGGATTGCCGCAAAATCGTCTTCGGCATCTGCGGTCAACTCCACCTGCCGCTGCTCGCCACCACCGGCATCCTTTCGAAAAGTGTCATGAGGCTCGGCAATCTCGATCCCATTCTCGCTATTCTCAAGGAGCTTCACCGGCTCCTCAAGGAGAAGTCCGAACGCTCCATCTCCCACATCTCCGCCCTGACCATGGAGCTGGTCATGGAGCTCAGCCGGGAATCCGGAAAAGTTCCCGATCCCCAGCTGGCGGATGCCCTCCACTTTCTCGAATATCACCAGTCGGAACCCTTTCACGTCAACGCCCTTGCCGCGGAACTCCACGTGACGCCGGATTTTCTCAACCGCCTCTTTCTGAAAGAGCTGGGCATTCCGCCCAAACAGTACCTCATCGAACAGCGGATGCTGCTGGCCGCCACACTTCTGGCCTCCACCGCCCTGACCGTTCAGGAAATTTCTTCACGGTGCGGTTACAAGACGCAGTTCTCCTTCTCGAAAGAGTTCCGTAAACGCTACGGCCTCTCCCCGCTGGCGTTCCGGAAAAACAGCCGGCAACGCGAATGCATGAATATGACATGATTCTTCAAATTCAGGACATATAATCGCTGTTTTTTCTCTTGCGCTTTTCTCCGGTTTCAGGTATAATATATGACAAACCGGGAAAGGAGGGTGGATCCTGATGAAAAGAAACCTTTTTTTTACTTTAATTGAACTCCTCATTGTTATTGCGATCATCGCGATTCTTGCGGCCATGCTGCTGCCGGCGCTGAACAAGGCGCGAGAAAAGGCGAAATTGACCGGCTGCTTGAATAATATGAAGCAGATCGGGAGTCTGGCTGGATTGTACAGCGCAGATCATAATGATTATGTCTTACACAACAATCCTAAAAATCTAGCTAACCAGACCGCATTTACAGAGTCCTATATTGTCTTGTTGGCACCATATTTCGGAAGAAATGCCAAGTCGATGAACACATTCACCGGAGGAACCACGGAAGCACGTTATGAAATGTTCAAGACTTCCGCGCCGGTATTGGCTTGCCCGGCCAATCTGGGGAACAATTACGGGCCTCAGAATAGTAAAGCGGTATATTCCTATGGTGTTAATGCCTATATGTATGTAAAATATGTCAATAACCGTGCACCGATGCACACCTCTGGACAATTTCAGTTGCACAAGCTGAACCACTACAAAACGCCAGCGTCAATGTATTATATGAGCGAGACAGGACGCCCTCAGAACGACTGGGTCGCGGCAGCAATTTGCCTAGGGCGTGTAAATCTGCTTACAGCACAAAATCTCAATGTTGCAGAATTTCGTCACCAGCAGGGGGGCAGTTGTTCCATGCTTTATCTGGATCTGCACGCAAAAACCATTCTCCACACAGAAGACGCCATGGAAGTTGCAGCAAATATCGATAATGAATTCTTCCGACGAAAATGGCTGGGAAATTCGGTAACCCAGTAAGTTTCCCATTAAGCCGGTAGAAAAATTCCGTTCTAGCAGCCTGTCGGAGTGAGATTTTTGGCTTGGGAAAATCAATGTCCATCCCGATAGGCGCATAATGCTTGTTTTTTCCGTTTTCTATTGTCAGTAGCGAGAATTTATCCGCCCCGACATTAAATCCATATCTTTGACACGTAAATCCCCCCGCAATCATCATTTTAACTTCTCAGTGGAAGGATTTTCGTGAATTCAAGCAGATTCCCTCCGCAAAGTTTGTGAAGTCGTTTGAAATTGTATGCGGCGGTGATCAAATCCCATTCAATGGATACCTTGTCCAGCCCTCGCAATAAAAAACCTCGGAATCCCAGTATGGTTTTGATGATTCCGAACACCGGTTCGACTGTTTCTTTGCGCTTTTTGTAAACGGTGCGACCAGCTTGGGTTTTCAGGCGAAACGCCATTTTTTCCTTGACAGGAGCATCATCCGGCGGCGGAACGGGTTCCGCTTTTTTCAGCAAGTCTTCCACGGTACGATGATGGCTTTGCTTTTCCACCGCGCAGTATACCATCGGACCATCATCGTCCTCGACTTCAAGCACCGCCTTTTCGCAGAAATAGCCGGTATCAGCGCAAACCGTGTCGACTTCCCGGATTGCCGGATCGACACTTGCCGCCACCACTGGAAGTTCCTGTTTGTCATTGGCATGTGCGGTGACATATTGCCCCACGATCAACATGCTTCCTTCCGTGTCCACCGCCGCCTGAGCATTATACGCTTGCTCATAGTGTTTGCCGTTTCCAGCTTTCATGATTCGGCTTTCCTCATCGGTAAAGTTATACTGCATGTCATCCGGCGGCGTTTCAGACGGCGGCTGTGGATCCTTGCCACGGGGCTTTTTTCCCGCCTGGCGCTCAGTCTCCCGCTTCGCTTTTTTTGCCGCATACTCCCGTTCTTTTTCCCGCCGCGTCTCCTCATAGCGCTCTTCCATGGTCCGGCATGCACGCTCCAGCGCCGCTTTCCGATCTTCCCGCCGTTTGATCTCATCCGGTAATACCAGCCCGTCATCCAGCGGGGCACTATCCGCATCTTCCGCCTTTCTCACCAATTCCTCTATCTCCTGCTCCAGTTGGGCGATCATTTCTCCCGCGCGCTTATAACTTACCGCTGCATGCTTGCTCGCATTGGCCTTGATTTTCGTTCCATCTATGCTGATTCCACCGATTTTCTTCAGATGACCCAGTTCGACACCCAGCAGCAAGACCTTCGTGAACACCTCCTTGAACGCTTCACGGTTCTTCAGCCGAAAAGCGCAGATCGTATCATGATCAGGATGCAGATCCCCTCCGCAAATATAACGCACCGCTATATCCGTGTAGGTCGCACGCTCGATCTCTCGCGACGAAAAACGCTTCGTTGCATAACAGTAAATCAGCAACGACAGCATCATTTGGGGCGGATATTGCGCACTCCCGCTACCACGCTCATTTATTCCAAAACCCTTTATTTCCAGCGCTTCCACTGCATCCACGATAAAATGCACCATGCTGTCTTCCGATATCCAGTCTCGCAAATCTGGCGGTAACATCATTGGCGTGTCTCGGTCCAATATCACAAATTTCGCTGCCATCATACACCTTTTTTTTGACTGGTAATATATCATGCTTTTATGATTTTTCTCGCAGAACTTGCTTTTAAGTCCGACAGGCTGCTGGGGAGTATTCCTCCGTATTGGGTTGTCTTGCTCGTTTTTTTGCTTTATTCATTTCAATATTGACAGCTCTTTTATTGGGGAGGTTTTCTTTCTCCTGCATACAATTTTTCCTTTCATGCAATAAGCACAGGTAGATTACGATGTACCAGAAAAGTAGACCGCAGGAGGTTGTGCATGTATAAATGCTTTTTGGTCAAATTTCAGTTCTGCTCCGGGAACATAAAATTATATTCGCCTTACTTGATGGATCATGAAAGCAAACCCGATATGCCGTTGCTCGTTGATGGAAAAATTGTCTTCTTTAAGACGAAAAATGGCGCAGTCAATTTCATGCGCAATCATTTCCGCGATGTGTCATACAAAGATGAACCTGCATATGAGTTTGATACGGAAACGTTTATTGAAAATATCCGAACCGGATTTCATCGAGGATTAGTCATCGATACTCTTAACATCGCTTTTGATTATTTAAGTGCAATAAAAGTAGAGAATTACCCATTCTTTTCCCGGGAAGTCATTTTTGATTTTGCGGATTATGCTACTTTTCATAGAGAAATAGGGGTATATTTTCAAAGCCACTCTCAGCCTTCTCCTACTGAACTAATCAATTTTCTTTACTGGTTTTTAGGGGAAATAGCCCATCATTCCATCCTTTATCGGTAACCATTCAGGAAAAGAGCTGCCTTTCGCCATTCAAGCTGCTTCTCTGCAAATCAAGTAAGACTTTGAATTGTAGTTTCTTTTGAAACCGGGCAAGCAAAGACGTGAGCCTGTTTGTATTCGCAACCGAATTATCTTTTTGTGAACTTACAATCGACAGATAGTAACTCAAAGGCCTTCACATCAGTCTATCTACAAAAAGTATCTTAGCAACAAAAAGAAGCGGCAGAATACACTCTGCCGCTTCTCTCTCAAACAGATTGATATACCGATGCCTTAGAAGGCATTCCGGTAAATGTCGAGGATCTCCGCAACGCTCGTATCACGCGGGTTTCCTCCCGTGCAGACATCGGCGAACGACATCTCCGCCAGCGCCGGCAGGTCCTCTTCTTTTACCGAGGGCAGTTCACGCATCTTCTGCGGGATCCCGACATCGACAGAGAGTTTGCGAACCGCGTCGACCGCCGCTTTGCGCGCCTCTTCGATACTCATGGCATCGACATTCGCGACTCCCATCGCCCGGGCGATTTCGCGATACTTCTCACCGGTGGCCGGCGCATTGTACTCCATGACGTAGGGAAGCAGCACCGCATTGGCAATGCCGTGCGGCGTATTGTAGAACCCGCCGAGAGAGTGCGCCATCGAGTGGACAATTCCGAGGCCGACATTCGAGAATCCCATACCGGCGATATATTGCCCGAGCGCCATGCCGTCGCGCCCTTCCGGGGTGTTGTTCACGGCGCCGCGCAGTGAGCGGGAGATGATTTCGATGGCCTTGAGATGCAGCATGTCCGTCAACTCCCAGGCGGCCTTGGTGATATATCCTTCGATCGCGTGAGTCAGCGCATCCATGCCGGTTGCTGCGGTCAGGCCCTTCGGCATCGAAGACATCATCTCCGGATCGATGACCGCGATCACCGGAATATCGTGCGGATCGACACAGACAAATTTGCGTTTTTTCTGTTCATCGGTGATGACATAGTTGATCGTCACTTCGGCGGCAGTTCCGGCCGTGGTCGGAATCGCGATGATCGGAACACACGGCTTGGACGTCGCGGCACAGCCTTCGAGCGAAACCACATCGGCAAATTCCGGATTGTTGATGATGATACCGATCGCTTTTGAGGTGTCAGTCGGCGAACCGCCGCCAATTGCGATGAGGTAATCGGCACCGGCGGATTTAAAAGCCTCAGCACCCTGTTTTACGACATCAACGGAAGGATTGGCCTTCACTTCACTGAAAATTTCATAGGCGAGATTCGCCTTGTCAAGCAGGGAGGTGACTTTGTCTGCGACATGAAATTTTATGAGATCCTTGTCCGTCACAACAAGCGCCTTGCGGAATCCGCGCCCCTTAATCTCATCGACAATAGCGGAAATGGCTCCTGCGCCAAAATAGGAGGTTTGATTCAGAATCATACGATTTGGCATTTGTTGGAACTCCTTATTTATCATTTGGTTGGGTTGAATGATCGCATAATATCGATTTCAAATGATATCTTATAAAAATAGCACAAGATTCCAGACTTTCAAGTCATCGATAAATTATTTGCAGAGAAAGCAGATGAAGTCTGCCGTAATTTGGATTTTTGCCGGTTTTACATCATGGGAAATTCTACAGCTTCAAGTTGATCCAGGCGATTAGATCAGTTGGTTGTTCTCTTTTATCCATCGTGCATATAAGAAATACATCGCAAGGTCGTGTTTGATGGTGTGCGGTACGTCACTTGGCGCAACCGATGCCCCAAGCGCCCGGGAGCTCCGGTTACGCAGAGGAGATTGCCCTCCTTTTATCGAATGCCGCACTCATAAAGATTGCATGTTCTCGTGGGATGGCAGGTTTTCTGCGCGCGATCATATCATGGTGGATTCCGATTTCGGACACGAATTTCCGACCGGGCAGGGGCGTATGGCTCGATTTTTTAGCGAACTGGTCCCTTAGTTACCGATCTAAACGACCGTTTCGTAACTTTCCGGATCCGGCTGTCATCCGCTCTCGTTACCATTGTTCCACGCCGGGAAAATTGCAGATGATACAGCGTGTTATTGCATATTTCATCGGTACAGGCTTTTGTATTTCTGCATCTTGAAAAAATACAATCCGGTGTTATGTTGTAAGATATTATTGGGTGAAACTCTGCGGGAATATGGACGTATGATTCAAAATAGAGAGAATAGCAAAAAAATATTTCCTGCTGTTTTTGCAGTGTTCCTGTTGTTCCTGCAGTTTTTTTGCTGTTTTATTTCCAGCTCATCCGCACAGAGATTCCAGGCGGATATCCTTGAAAAAGTTGCCGAAAACTGCTGTAAGCATCTCTGCCACAATCATGGCGAGTCCGATTCATTCTGCCATGTCAGCAAAGAGAGCAGGAAGCTGCCCGAAAAGAAGAATCAGCAGAATAAAACGCTGACAGCGTCTCTGCCAAAGTGGACGGGCGTCAGAGCTCTTACTTTCAAAGGATCGTTTACAATTCCCCGGGAATACTATCCCGATCAATCAACCGTTTTTTTGCGGAACAAAATTTTTCGATGTTGAGTCTATTCTGATGATAATAGCGTTTTCTTCGTTTTTCGAAGAAAACCTCCTGTCTGTCGCACTCAGGCGGCATATCATCAGAAACCCATAGGATTCAACAATGAAAAAATATTCACAGCCATCCCATAGGAAAAGAAAAAGTTGAAAGATGATGGTTCTGGATGCAACTTATATTTCAGCAAAAAAAACAAGGAGCATCCATGAAACCATCAAAGCATAAAATGACCGTATTATCGCAAATTTTCAAGTTGATTCCGCGAAATTTGATTCCGAAACTTGCCAATGAGTTCGGAATAGACAGACAATCTCGGGTGTTCAGCCCGACGAGTCATGTTCTGGCTCTGGTCTTCGGACAGCTGCCGCATGCCTTGGCCTGAACGACATTTGTGATACGCTCCGAAATCATTACGGACTGGGGAGCAAAATTCGGGATTGCGTTACCGAGCCGTAATGGTTTGTCCCATGTAAACCGGAATCGCGATGCAGGCATGGCGGAAAAACTGTTCTGGGAAGTTCTTGCTCTTTTGAATGAGGGCAATCCGAACTTCCGGATTCAAGGCAGACGATACTGTGCATTGCCGAGACGCTTCAAGGACAGGTGTGATATAATTTGAATTTAATATAAAGCAATGATATATTATTTATATCGAGTCAAATGTATATTTAACAAGTAATCCTCATCGTAATCGCGATCATCGCCATCCTCGCCTCCATGCTGCTGCCGGCGTTGAATCAGGCGCGGGAAAAAGCGCAGGGTACCGCCTGTCTCAACAACATGAAGCAGCTGATGACCTATGTACAGCTTTACATGAATGACGCCCGCGACCAGATTGTCACGGAGGGCGGCGTCAATGCCACCTGGTCCGGCTCGCTCCAGCGGGGCGGTTACATCAGCTGGCAGCGTCCCGGGGAATTCATCTGTCCCAGTCAGGAGAAGAGTCCGGCCCGGGGCGAGGATATCGCCGTCTATTTCGCCTACGCCAACAACTACGGCGGGTATTATGTGGAGAATCTGCAGCAGAAGGAGCTGGACCGCAGTACCGCCGCCGACGGTTCCCGGGGGATGAGTTTCAACCGGCTCCGTTCGCCGGCCCGTTTCCTGTTCATCACCGACGGCAAGCGTTACGACCGCAACAACAGTCACAGCAAGCTCTGGCCGAGGACGCCGGTGGACTGGGCCTCCCTCCCGTACCTCGGACACAGCCGCAATACCCTGCCGACCGGCTGGGCGGACGGCCATGTGGCCATGTCGGCAAGTGCGGAATTGTATGAATACTATTACAATCAGAATCCTATTTTATTCGTGGAAAAATAAAGCGAAGGAGCTCGACATGATCTGTATGCTGAAACGAACCGTTCCGATTCTCCTGGCCGTTCTGGCCTTTGCGCTCTCCGCCGCGGAGAGCATGACCCTCTCCCGCACCGGAGAGCCGGTCATGGAGCGCATCCCCTTTACGCTCCGCCTTTTCGACGGCTCCTGGCGCAGTTACACGCAGGGGTATCACGGCTTCACGATTGTGAACGTGACGGGGAACGCCTCCGACGGCAGGGTCGAGGCGGAGCTGAAGTGCGGCAAGCTGCCCGGGGGAACGCTCCTCGCCTCCATCCGGCAGACGGCGCCGCACCGTTGGAGCTATTCGGCGGAAGCGCGTTTTTCCGCCCCGGCCGAGCTGAAGTTCATCGGTCTTACGGCCATGCTGCCGATCGAGGCGTTCTGCGGCCGCGAACTGCTGGCCGACGGCAAGCCGGTGGTGTTGCCGAAAGAGTATGCCGGCGGCCGCAGCGGTTCCATTTTTTCCGGACGGGTTTCCACGCTGGTGATTCCGACCATGGAGCGGACCATCACTCTGCGCGGCAAATTCGATCTTGTGCTGCAGGACGACCGCGCCTACAAAATCGACCGCTATGTGGTGCGCATCGGATTCACGCCGTCGAGCGGCTCCATCCGCGAAAGTTCGCTGAAGCTGGAGATCGAAGAGAAGCCGTACACCTCCACCACACTGAATCTCCGTTCCGCGGCCAATATGGGCTTCGCCGACGACAAGGCGGGGGACCGGGTGGGCGGCTGGACCGATCAGGGGGCGGAAAACGATCTGCGGATGCTCCCGGTCGGCAGACAGCGCTGGCAGGGGGTGGAGTTCGACATCATCGACCCGGCCCGGAACCGGGGGAAATCCTGCATCGTGCTCTCCGGGCCGTCGCGCGACTATTTCCCGAAGAGCGTCTCGGCGGAGCAGAACGGCGAGCGCGGCAACTTCCTCTACCTGCTTCACGCGCTGGCCTGGCCGTCGAACCTGAAGGAGATCGGCACGGTCAAGGTGTACTACCGCGACGGAAGCAGCACGACGATTCCGGTCACCGGCAACGTCGACGTCGGCAACTGGTGGATTCCGGCGCCGCGTCGCAACGGCGAGCTGGTCTGGACCGGGGAGAACCGCAGTGCCTACGTAGGGCTGTACCGTTCGGTTTACCCGATTGAGGACAAGCCGATTCAGCGGGTGGAATTCACCTCCACCGGCCGTTCGGTCTGGGGAATCGTCGCCGCGTCGGTCGGTTCGGGGAAGATTCCGCGGCTGAACACGGCGCCGGTCTACATCCTGCCCGGACGCGACTGGCAGGAGATCGTCTACCACAAGGACGTTCAGCCCGGGTCGGCGATGGACTTTTCAAACCGCCTCGACGCTCCCGCCGGAAAATACGGGCCGGTCGTCGTCCGCAACGGCAGACTGGAGTTCCGGGATCGTCCCGGCGTGGCGGTTCGTTTCTACGGCACCAACTTCTGCAACTCCGCCCAGTACCTTGACAAGAAGTGGGCCGAACGGCTCGCCGACCGCATGGCCGCCGCCGGATTCAATGCGATACGGCTGCACCATCATGACGGCGGACTGTCGCAGCGCACCCGCACCAGCTCGACCGGACTCAACCCGGTCAAGCTCGACCAGCTCGACTATCTGATCGCCTGCTGCAAGAAGCGCGGCGTCTACGTGACCACCGATCTCTATGTGTCGCGCCCCTTTGCCAAGGGGGAGATTCCGGAGTTCCCGGACCAGTGGCTGGCGCGTCCCTCCTTCAAGGCGCTTCCCTATCTGCTCGATTCGGCGATGGAGAACTGGAAGAGTTTTGCGCGCAACTGGCTCACCCATGTCAACCCCTATACCGGCATGGCGCTGAAGGATGATCCCGCGCTGATCTCGGTCTGCCTCATCAACGAGGGCAACCTCAACAACACCTGGCAGGGGGCTCCCTTTGTCGCGGACCTCTACAAGGAGCGGTTCGCCGAATGGCGGAAGAAGAACGAGGCGAAGTTCCCGGCGGGAACCTCCTACGACGTGATGTTCTCGCAATTTCTGGCGGCGGTGTACAATCCCGGCTTCGCCGAGATGAAACGGTTCGTGCGCGATCTCGGACTAGCCTGCCCCATCTCCGACCAGAACATGCGTTCAGAAGCGCTGCTTTCGGTTCTGCGCGACCAGTACGACTACGTGGACAATCACAGCTACTGGGAGCATCCCCAGTTCCCGAACAAGGACTGGCAGCTGCCTTCGGCGCATCAGAATCTCTCCGCGATCGCCCGCGAGGCGAACGTGCCTGCGTCGCTGATGTCGTCGCGCCTCTTCGGCAAGCCGATGATGATTACGGAGTTTGACTATGCGGCCCCGAATGTGTACCGGGCTGAAGGGGCGGTGCTGATGGGCAGTTATGCGGCGCTTCAGGACTGGGATGCGCTGTTCCAGTTCGCCTATGCGCACAACGACGGCATCGTCAAGGAGAACCGCGGGCCGACCGGTCACTTCGACCTCGCCACGGACATTGTCAAGATGCTGTCGCAGAAGATCGGACTTGCGCTCTTTCTGGACCGTCAGCTGAAACCGTCGCCGCTCTCCTTTGCCGTCGCATTGACCGGCGGGGAGGGGCTGGACTTCTCCAAGGAACTTTCCGGTCAGATTGCCCGGCTCGGTCTGATCGCCCGGGTCGGAACCGTGATTCTGCCCGACGGGAAGGCGGCCGAAGGGAAACTGCCGGCCGATCTTGCCGGACTTCTGAATCCCGGCTTCAATTTCCCGGCCGACACCGGGAAGACGCCGGTGTTCGACGCCTCGCCCGCGAACGACAAACTGCTCGAAGAGCTGCAGAAGAGCGGTGTGTTGAAAAAGGAGTGGTACGATGGTGCCGCCAAAACGTTCAACGCTCCCGGCGGACAGATCAGCCTCGATGCGGAGAATGCGACCTTCCGGGCGGTGACGCCCTCCTGTGAAGCATTGATTCTTCCGGCGGGGAAACAGCGCAAGGGGAATTTCCTCTCGGTGAACAACCGGGTCGGCCGCGGGGTGTTCTCCGCCATCGCGCTGGACCGGGAGGCGCTGCCGAACTCGAAACGGGTTCTGCTGTTCCACCTGACCGATACCCAGGCGAGCAAGACCAAGTACGCCGGTCCGGCGATGAAGCAGCTGGAAGCGTGGGGAAAGGTGCCGTTCCTCGCCGCCCGCGGGGAGGCGGAGGTGACGCTGCAAACCGCTCCCGGCGGCAGCTATGCGATCTACACGCTCGACACTGCGGGCCGCCGCACCGGGGAGATCCCGTTCACCCGGATCGACGCGCGGACCATCCGGTTCCCGGCGAAGGTGTTCGGGCCGCACGGCACCACGCTCGCCTACGAGCTGGTCCGGCGGTAACCCGCCGGGACGGCTCTGCTCTCTCCGGTGAAAGACCGGATGGAACAGAGCCGTCTTTTTTTCATTTTTTTTTCAAATCTCCTTGATTTTCGGAAATTCTCCCGATATATTAATCTGTATCGAATAAAGATACACGGTGGCGGCACCGTTTTTTCTTTGAATATTCTGTATTGAGAAACGATACACAAGACAGGCAGTCAGAGATGGAAATCGTCAGCAAAAGTGAGGTGCTCTACCAGCAGCTCTGCCGTAAGATTGCGGCGATGCGGGATGGAACTCCTTTTCCAACCGTGCGGCAGCTGATGGCGGAATATCAGGTCAGCCAGGCGACGGTGAGTCCGGCAATAACCCTGCTGAAAGAGCGCGGACTGCTCGAGTCGGTGCCGCGGCAGGGGATGTTCGTCCGCCGGGACCGTTCCGGAAATGCTCCGAAGATTCTGATGTTTCACCCGGACTGGGACAGCCCCTATCTGCGGCAAATCCAGCGTGAGCTGGAATGGGCGGCGAAAAAGCACCATTTCAACCTGGAGATCATTCTCTTTGATTATCGCGAAGATATCTGTGCTACGCTCAACAACTACAATGCAGATCTTATCGTGATCGACTCAATTACCAATGACCAGCTTTCACCACTTCAGATCTTTCAGATCAGCCGCGCGGCAGCACCGGTGATCCTCTGTTCGAATGCCGTGCCATTTAAGGAGATACGTTATGTTTGCGGAGATGACGTCGCCGGCGGAGCGTTGGCGGCACGTCATCTCGCGCAACTGGGGCACTGCCGCATCGGGCTGCTCTACTGTGAACCGCATATGCTGACAGTGGAGTCGGCGGTGCGGAGTTTTCAATTCACTGCCTCCACCTGCGGCTGCAGTGTCACGATGCTCGACTGCGGCATGCATCCCGGCGACGTTCCGGAGCCGATGATCTCCCGGTTTGCCCGTGCCTTCCGGGCGGGCGAGTACGATTTCTCCGCGCTGTTCGCCATTTCCGACTACGGTGCGTTGAAGATGCTCCAGGCGCTTCGAGCGCTGCAGGTTGATGTGCCGGGAGACCTGAGTATTCTCGGCTTCGGCAATGTTGAGATGCCCGGCATAGAGGAGCTTGCCACCATCGATATTTCCAAGCGCAAGATCGCTGAGGCGGTTATGGAAATGGCCGCCAATATCCTCTCCGGGAAGAGCGGGTTTGAAACCCAGATCACCATCATGCCGGAACTGGTGGATCGGCGTTCGCTCTGCCCGCTGCCGGCATGTCGCACTGTATGAAGAACCCGGGAGTTTCCCGTTTCCGTAATATAAACAAACAGGAGGTACCATCATGTCCATCATTCATCGGAAAAGTTCCGGAGACACCGTTCTGTTGTGGAGTCATCGCCGTTCATTTACATTGATTGAACTTTTGATTGTAATTGCGATCATCGCCATCCTTGCGGCTCTGCTTCTTCCGGCATTGAATCAGGCGCGGGAGCGGGCGCGGGAGTCGCAGTGCTCCAACAATAAAAAACAGGCGATTCTTGCACAGGTCCAGTACGCCGGAGATTACAAGGAGTACTTCATCGCCTATCGGTCAGACCCGACTGGCTCCACCACTTTCGGTCTCTGGTCGGCGATACTGTGCAATTCCCCCGATGAGAACGGCAGTTACACTGTCCCCGGCGGCGGGTATATCGGCAAGAAGAGCCTGCAATGCCCCTCTTCGGTGAACCGGGTCGGACCGGAAAATAACGACAACGATTTCTTCTGGCGCAGCACATTCGGCATTGACTGGAGCAATTTCGCCACCGACGAGAGTCGCAGGCGGCAGTTGGGCGACTACATTGTCTGGAATGCAAAGGGGCAACCGGAGCACGGCACATTCTACCTGCCGAGGATGCGGCAGCCGTCGCAGAGCCCCATCTTCGCCGACACGCATTGCACGAAATACAACACTACCTTTACACGCTTCTCCTACGGATGGGACCTCGGCGAAGGGGCGGCGGTGTACATGGCGCATAACGGCCGTACCTCTGTCATCGCCTATGCGGACGGACATACTGCCTCGCGTACTCCGGGAGAATTGAAAGATCCTTCGCAGCCCTATTTCTTCTTTGAAGGTACCGTGGTGGTAACTACCGGCGGATTTTGAGAAAACGGGACGATCCTGTAGATCATAGGAATCTGAAATGGCGCGAAATGGCTGCCGGTACGGAAGCTGTCATGTTCGGAGTTCTCCGTCCGGGAGGGGAGGAGCTTTGCGGCATCTGTTCGCGTATCAGCCGGGGACTCGGGTAAAACAGCAGTTTGCCCGGAGGAACCGGATAGAGAGCTGCCGGGTTGATTCGGATGGCGACCGGGCGCGAGTTGAACGGCTTACAACAACCGCTGCCACGTTGCGGTCGGCAATGAGCACGCCCGGGGGGGATGCCGGGGAGAGCTGACCGCGTTTCCGATGAAATTCAAAGCCGTCTGAATCTCCAACTACAAAAGGAAAAACAATTGATGAGAGCCTTGTCTGTCTGTCTGTTGCAACTTGCCGTGGCAAGTTTGCTTTCTGCCGCGAAAATCGAGGTGGAAACCGGTCGTGGATCGCCGATCCATGTCCTGATCCCCGGCGAGGAAAACCGCCTTGGGCTGCGGATTGTGAACGACGGAAAAAGAGAAGAACAGTTCACCCTGAAATATGTGGTAGACAATTACGACGGCAGCAGACTTCATGACGGGGGAGAAACCCGTTTTTCCCTCAAACCCGGAGCAAAACGCGTCATTTCGCTGCCGAAGCCGGAACAGTTCGGAGTCCGTTTCATCAAGGCAACTCTTGCCGGCAACGTCAGCGGAACCATTTCAAAGCGCCTCAGCTATTGTTACATGAAACCATCCGGCCCGACGGCGGGACGGGCGAAAGGGTTTCTCTTCGGCATCTGTGTCCACAGCCAGAGATTTCCGCTGGCGGACCAGGAACGCGAGGCCATGGCGGCAGCCTGGTGCGGAGCAAAAGTGTTCCGCGAAGACATCAGCTGGTGGACAGCCGAACTGGAACAGGGAAAATGGAATTGGTCCCGATTTGATCACCTGGTTTCTCTCTATGGGAAGCAGGGCATTGAGCTGCAGGCCCTTTGCGCCTGGCTGCCCAGATGGGTCCTGAAAGAATTTGACCGGACCGGGTGCCCGGAGGAGTGGGGGGAGTTCATCCGTCGTTTCGCCACACGCTATCGCGGACGCGTCCGGTATATGGAGGTGTGGAACGAGCCGGATCTCAATACCTTCAAAGGGAATCCGGAAAAGTACCTCAAACTGCTCCGTATCGCGTACCAGGAGGTAAAAAAGCACGCCCCTGAAATGCTCGTGATGACTGGAGGCGTTTCCGGCATGGTGTCCACGAAACAGCAGACCGCATTTGTACGTCAAATGCTCCGGGACGGAAAAAATTATTATGACATCATCGCATTTCACGGGCATGGCAATCTTCCGAGTTACCTGACGCACATCAACCCTTTTCTGGCGGCACGAAAAGAGTTCGGAATAACCGCTCCGTGGTACGCCAACGAAACTGCGGAGCCCACCACCTGGTCGAGTGAAGCGGGACAGGCGGTGACGCTTTTCAAAAAACTGCTGGTCAGCTGGGCCCGGGGATCAATCGGCTACAACTGGTACGATCTGCGCAATGATGGAGTGGATCCGAACAATGCCGAGCATAACTACGGAATGCTGACGCAGGACTTCTACCCCAAACCGGTCTATGCAACATACAACATGCTCGCCGGAACCTTTCGCGAAGCGGAGTTCCTTGAAGATGCCGAACCGGGCCGGCCGTTTCAGGCATACTGGTTCCGCTCGCGGGGAAACGGCTATCTGCTGCCGGCCTGGAGTGATGAATCGGGAGAAACACTTCTGGCGATTGCCGGTGACGGAAAGTTTTCCAGGATCGATCTTTTCGGCAACCAGACGCCGCAGACCGCGCTCGATGGAATTACGGCATATGCCGTCGGAGGTCTTCCGGCTGCCTTATACAACAGCGAAACCGGAACGAAGCCGGAAATCCGAGGCAAATTCCTTTCCACGGACGGAGTATTCAATCTGTTCCCCGGCGAGTTGCGCAACTTGGAACTGGATCTGAGCAATCCCGCGAAATCGGAGCTTCTCTTTCAGATAAAGCTCCATTTGCCCAAAGGGCTTTCCGGATCCCGCACAACGGTGGAACAGCGGGTGCCTCCAGCGGGGCAGTGCCGTCTTGTTCTGCCGCTGTGGGCAGAGCGCAATTTTTGTTCCCTGCCGGATCGCCCGCAGAAGATCGGGGTGGAACTGCGTCTTAGCGCCGGGAAAAAGGTGCTTTGGAGCGGCCTGATGCAGAAAGAGGTCCGGACCGTGACTGATTTGCCGCGCAATAAATTTTCCGTCCAGCCCAATTTCATCCTGAATCACCCTGGCCAGGTCGCCCGGCTAATCCCTTCCGCTCCGGAAAACGAACCGCGCTACTGGAAGGGGCCTGACGATCTCAGCGCCACAGTCAGGCTGGCCGTAAAGCAGAACGCATTGCTGCTGCGGATTGAGGCGACGGACGACGTTCATTGTCAGCCTTACAAAGCGGCAGAAAGCTGGTGCGGGGACAACGTTCAATGTGCGCTGTCGATACCGGGGCAGTCGAGCCGCTGGGAGATCGGTCTCACCCGGCTTGCGGACGGGAAACCGGAAGTGTGGGTCTGGATGGCTCCAAACGGATTTTCCCGCGAGAAAACCGCCGCAAAAATCAAATTGACCACAGCCCGGGATGAGACGAGAAAAACCACCGTCTATCAGGCGGAAATTCCGTTCGAGTCGATCGGTCTTTCCGAACGCATCGGCAGACGCGGCTTCCTGTTCAATCTGCTCATCAACGACAATGACGGCGAGGGAAGGGATAACGCGATATGGATCGCCCCGGGCAATACGGAAGAAAAAGCACTTGGCCGTTTCCCGACAATCCTCCGCTTCCGCTGATCGCCCTCCCACCGACCCAACGCTTACGAAACTGTCTTTTAAAACGCAAGTTATTGTGCATTAACAGATGAAGCAAGGCCGAGTTGAAACAATCTGAATCGAGAGTGTCTCTGGCGGGTATGTCACATTGGCGTGTGGAGAGAATATCGCCTCCGCTTTGCGTGGCGTGAAAATTTGTTTCAGTACGGTATGCGAAGGGAGTCAAAAGGGCGACGGTAAAAATTGAAAAAAGGTGGTTCCCTGCGAAGGTGTTCGGGCCGCACGGCACCACGCTCGCCTGCGAGCTGGTCCGGCGGCAGACTGTTCTCAAGAGCCCCCTCTGCTGTCGCGGAGCCGGTGAAATGCCGGTTCCGCGGCAGTTTTCTTTTCCGTGTTTATTTCGGGCTGGGGAGGACGTTATTCAAACCAGACCTCTTTCAGCTCCACCGTGACGGCGGGACGTGGGAAAAAGGCGTGTTTGTCCTCTCCGTTGTAGAGAAAGAGTTCGCCGCGCAGCGCCTTTCCTTTCAGCAGGGAGGTCAGCTGAGGAAGAAGGTCGATGCGGTAGCGCCGGAATTCTCCCGTGCGATCGTCCAGTTCAAGCTGATAGCGCAATGTGCCGTTCCAGTTCCGTTCCGGAATCGAGAGATCCAGAGCTCCGGGTTGGTCGTGCTTTATCGTCAGAACGAGGCGGTGATGCCGGGCCGGGTCGAACCGGGTCGCGTCAAATTTGGCCATGGCGAAACTGAACGCCTCCTTTTCCGGCTTGTCAACCGCCGGGAAGGCGATCCGGGTGACGCCGGCCGCCCGGGTGATCTCCGGCGCCGCGATGCCGCCGCGACCGCTGCCGCGCCACTCCGCGGCGACGGGCAGCGGAGAG
>OIWS01000544.1_pt1 | contig 47820 bp, 40 predicted proteins | sample 1587611 | NCBI WGS metagenome assembly OIWS01 (sample SAMEA3888919, study PRJEB22519) | human gut metagenome | biome: human gut; feature: human-associated habitat; material: faeces | place: Denmark | collected 2010 | reverse complement strand
GTCGTACTGTGGACGAAAAATTTGAGCAGAAGAAAAGCGGGCTGACGGTTGCCCTTTCCGGCACGGTGGGCAGTGCCATCAATAATGCGGTCACCAGTGCACAGGAGACGAAGGAGAGCAGTGACAGCCGTCTGAAAGCCCTGCAGGCCACAAAGACAGCGCTGTCTGGTGTGCAGGCCGGACAGGCTGCGGCAATGGCCACCGCAACCGGTGACCCGAATGCGACGGGAGTCAGCCTGTCGCTTACCACCCAGAAATCGAAATCACAACAACATTCTGAAAGTGACACAGTATCCGGCAGTACGCTGAATGCCGGGAATAATCTGTCTGTTGTCGCAACCGGCAAAAACAGGGGAGATAACCGCGGAGATATTGTGATTGCAGGAAGCCAGCTTAAGGCCGGTGGTAACACAAGCCTGGATGCCGCGAATGATGTTCTGTTGAGTGGCGCTGCAAACACACAAAAAACAACGGGCAGGAACAGCAGCAGTGGCGGTGGCGTGGGTGTCAGTATCGGTGCCGGTGGTAACGGTGCCGGTATCAGCGTCTTTGCCGGCGTTAATGCGGCAAAAGGCAGCGAGAAAGGTAACGGTACTGAGTGGACTGAAACCACAACAGACAGCGGTAAAACCGTCACCATCAACAGTGGTCGGGATACGGTACTGAACGGTGCTCAGGTCAACGGCAACAGGATTATCGCCGATGTGGGCCACGACCTGCTGATAAGCAGCCAGCAGGACACCAGTAAGTACGACAGTAAACAGACCAGCGTGGCTGCCGGCGGCAGTTTTACCTTTGGCTCCATGACCGGCTCAGGTTACATCGCTGCCTCCCGGGATAAGATGAAGAGCCGCTTTGACTCCGTTGCTGAACAAACCGGGATGTTTTCCGGAGATGGCGGCTTCGATATCACGGTCGGCAACCACACCCAGCTCGATGGTGCGGTTATCGCTTCCACGGCGACGGCAGATAAAAACAGCCTCGATACCGGGACGCTCGGCTTCAGCGATATTCACAACGAAGCGGATTATAAAGTCAGTCACAGTGGAATCAGTCTGAGCGGTGGTGGCAGCTTCGGGGATAAATTTCAGGGTAACATGCCGGGTGGCATGATATCCGCCGGAGGTCACAGCGGACATGCGGAAGGAACGACTCAGGCCGCAGTGGCAGATGGCACAATCACCATCCGGGACAGGGACAATCAGAAGCAGAATCTGGCGAACCTGAGCCGTGACCCTGCGCACGCTAATGACAGTATCAGCCCGATATTTGACAAGGAGAAAGAGCAGAGGCGTCTGCAGACAGTGGGGCTTATCAGTGACATTGGCAGTCAGGTGGCGGATATCGCGCGGACGCAGGGGGAACTGAATGCGTTGAAGGCTGCGCAGGATAAATATGGGCCTGTTCCGGCGGATGCGACGGAAGAACAGCGGCAGGCATATCTGGCAAAACTGCGTGATACGCCGGAATACAAAAAGGAACAGGAAAAGTATGGTACCGGCAGCGATATGCAGCGCGGTATCCAGGCTGCAACGGCTGCACTTCAGGGCCTGGTGGGCGGCAATATGGCAGGCGCGCTGGCAGGTGCTTCAGCGCCGGAGCTGGCGAACATCATCGGTCATCACGCGGGTATTGATGACAATACAGCGGCAAAAGCCATTGCCCATGCCATTCTCGGTGGTGTGACAGCAGCCCTTCAGGGCAACAGTGCGGCAGCAGGCGCAATTGGTGCGGGTACTGGTGAAGTGATCGCGTCAGCCATTGCGAAAAGCCTCTACCCGGGCGTAGATCCGTCGAAACTGACAGAAGATCAGAAGCAAACTGTAAGCACGCTGGCAACGCTGTCAGCGGGTATGGCCGGCGGCATTGCCAGTGGCGATGTGGCTGGCGCGGCTGCTGGAGCTGGTGCCGGGAAGAACGTTGTTGAGAATAATGCGCTGAGTCTGGTTGCCAGAGGCTGTGCGGTCGCAGCACCTTGCAGGACTAAAGTTGCAGAGCAGTTGCTAGAAATCGGGGCGAAAGCGGGCATGGCCGGGCTTGCCGGGGCGGCAGTCAAGGATATGGCCGACAGGATGACCTCCGATGAACTGGAGCATCTGATTACCCTGCAAATGATGGGTAATGATGAGATCACTACTAAGTATCTCAGTTCGTTGCATGATAAGTACGGTTCCGGGGCTGCCTCGAATCCGAATATCGGTAAAGATCTGACCGATGCGGAAAAAGTAGAACTGGGCGGTTCCGGCTCAGGAACCGGTACACCACCACCATCGGAAAATGATCCTAAGCAGCAAAATGAAAAAACTGTAGATAAGCTTAATCAGAAGCAAGAAAGTGCGATTAAGAAGATCGATAACACTATAAAAAATGCTCTGAAAGATCATGATATTATTGGAACTCTCAAGGATATGGATGGTAAGCCAGTTCCTAAAGAGAATGGAGGATATTGGGATCATATGCAGGAAATGCAAAATACGCTCAGAGGATTAAGAAATCATGCGGATACGTTGAAAAACGTCAACAATCCTGAAGCTCAGGCTGCGTATGGCAGAGCAACAGATGCTATTAATAAAATAGAATCAGCCTTGAAAGGATATGGAATATGATTACCTTACGTAAATTGATTGGAAACATCAATATGACAAAAGAGCCTGAGCAACAATCACCGCTTGAACTCTGGTTCGAACGTATCATAGATGTGCCTCTTGAAAAGTTAACAGTGGAAGATCTTTGCCGCGCTATCCGACAAAATTTATGTATTGATCAGTTGATGCCAAGAGTGTTGGAAGTTCTAACTAAAGAGCCGTTAGCGGGTGAATATTACGATGGTGAACTAATTGCAGCTTTATCAACGATAAAAGGAGAAGATCTAAAAGATCAGAAAAGTACCTTTACCCAAATAAGGCAACTTATAAACCAGCTAGAACCGTCAGATATTAACGATGATTTAAGAAAAGATATATTAAAAATCAATCAGATAATTGTATAACTAATCCCGGCCACTGAGCCGAGATCTTCTTTGTGTGCCGGGCATGTTCAGCAGCTTGGGGGTGAAAGTCCCCTGTCCAGCCTGATGGTGGCGAAGGCGTTCGCGTACGCACTTAACCAGTGGCCGGCACTGACGTACTATGCGAACGATGGCTGGGTGGAAATCGACAACAACATCGCTGAAAATGCCCTGCGGGCGGTCAGTCTGGGTCGTAAAAACTTCCTGTTCTTCGGCTCTGACCATGGTGGTGAGCGGGGAGCGCTACTGTACAGCCTGATCGGGACGTGCAAACTGAATGACGTGGATCCAGAAAGCTACCTTCGCCATGTGCCTGGCGTCATAGCAGACTGGCCGGTCAACCGGGTCAGCGAACTGCTTCCGTGGCGCATAGCACTGCCAGCTGAATAACACATCCCCGTCAATACGGCCCTCGCTGTACGCTTACAGAAAATGCTGATGTCTGTACAGAAAGAAAAGAACGTCGCAGAGAGTGTGGTATCTGAAACGCATACCGGCGACAGCGTATATGCTTCCCTGTTTGAAAAAATTAACCTGAATCCGGTATCTGCCCTGAGTGCACTGGATAACCCTTTCCGGTCAGCAGATAACGCGACTGGCAGAATTACCTCCAGCATACAACCTGCGGTGCAGTGCGCAGCTGCTGCAGCAACTGAGGGTTCTTGTCCCCGGCAATCCCCGTGTTCAGGAAATGGTGGATAACTGGCAGAAGAGTGTAAGGAGTCGTGCGCTCCCGGAAGAGGCGATGACGGGCTGGAACGAAGGCATGATCCGCTTACAGCAGTTGGCTGAGCGCCTGAACCGTCAGGATGAACAGCGGGGAAAATACATGACGGTCAGTGAACTGAAAACGGAGGTGTTTGGCATCATGCAGGCTTTTAACCGGCATATCCCGGCGGAAGAGCAGTTACGTCGCTACGGTGAAGTCCGTAACCAGAATGGCAGTGAACAGCAGCAAAAACAGGCTGAAATGGCGCTAAATCAGTTAATTAACCGTTATCAGATGATACGTGCAGGCAAACAATAGTGGTAGCCATAATGCAGGAGCAAAGCCTGAATCAGGAAGAGTTATTCTGACTGAGTTTGGTTTTCTGGCGATTCTTGTGATGGTGGGATGTGCTTGGTTAGCTGAACAGGCCTTTTCCGACCATGCGCTTTCACCACACAGTGCTTGGCCGTACAGTGCATCGCGCGATGCCGGGCTGGCCGATACGGGCGCGGGCGGCTATCCCACTTGTAAACAGCGGTGGGCCGACGACACCGTTGGGCTGAAAGCCCGTCTACTGCAACTTCCTGCCCTAGATATCTGGACGGCGTTTAAAAAAATCGACCAGTCGCAGGTAGTGTATGAAGAGGCCGTGCTGCGCTCGCGGGTCAGTGAACGAAATATGCAGGTATCGCAGAATGGGCGCGTTTATCCAAGCTATGGCGGTAACGTTGATGGCACCGTCGCCAATGCCGCCACCCGGTTGGCATCCGGCGCTAGAAATATCCTCGGCAGCATAGCGGCATGTACGGCATTCGACAGCGTGCGTTAGGCACTACCGATGGTACAGGCGCAGCTGCAAATAGCGCTGGTGATCTGTATTCCGCTGATAACGCTCTGTTCGGCGTGGGATGTGAAAGTAGTGATGACGCTGACGTTTGTGCAGTTTGCACTATTTTTCCTCACCTTTTGGTGGGAACTGGCACGGTGGCTTGATAGCTGGCTGCTGGATGTGCTCTACAACAGCGATACCCACAGTAGCTGGAATTTAGCCGGGATCCAGAATACGCAGGATGACGTGATTATCAATCTGGTGATGAGGTTGATGTTTCTGGTGTTGCCGACATTCTGGCTGGGGGCGATGACGTGGGCTGGAGTGAGGGTTGGCGTGGCGCTGAATGGAGCGCTGGCGGGATGATTGGGAGGTGATTCGCCAATCTCACTTTCCTATACACATATAAAATGTAATGAAATATCTCTTTTTTGAGAATATACATTCTATATTTTTAACATTCAGTCTCTTCCGAACATCTGTGTCGCCTGATTTCCCAATGATTTTTGCATTGCCCTCAATCATTTTAGGTCAATTTACGACCAACCAATTAACTAACTTTGTGATATGTATGGGTAACACCGTTGAACGTCGGCTGGGTGTTGTTCATAATCCCTTTAAAAGGTCTGGGGATGGCCATGACCTCAGGGCGGTAGCGTGACCAAAGTTCATATCCATACCAATTATTTTTATTTAAAATATCAACTTATTCGAGTTGTTTTATTTAGTTCAAAGAAGGTATCAAATTGATAGTTATAGATTTTTTTTGTGGCTGTGGTGGAGCCAGTGAAGGGCTACGTCAGGCTGGCTTTGATATCGAGCTTGGATTAGATATTGACCAACAAGCATCAGAAACATTTAAAGCTAATTTCCCTGATGCAAAATTCATCCAAGATGATATTAGGAAAATCGAACCTCAAGATATCTCCGACATCATTGATATTAAAGCTAAACGGCCTTTGTTACTGAGTGCATGTGCACCATGTCAACCATTTTCGCAACAGAATAAAAATAAAACTAGTGACGACTCAAGGAGAAATCTACTAAATGAAACTCATCGTTTTATTAGAGAACTTCTTCCTGAATATATTATGCTTGAAAATGTTCCTGGAATGCAAAAAATTGATGAAGAAAAAGAAGGCCCATTTCAGGAGTTTATTAAGCTACTTAAAGAGTTAGAGTATAACTATATATCTTTTATAGCCAATGCTGAGAACTATGGGATTCCCCAAAGAAGAAAAAGACTCGTGCTCTTAGCTAGTCGAGTAGGTAAAGTTACCCTACCAGAGATAACCCATGGTAAAAATAAAATCCCATTCAAAACTGTACGAGATTATATCCAGGACTTCACAAAGTTATGTTCAGGAGAAACCGACCCCAAAGATCCTTTACATAGGGCTGGAACACTGAGCCCTCTTAACCTAAAAAGAATTATGCACACTCCAGAAGGAGGGGATAGAAGAAATTGGCCAGAAGAGTTAGTTAATAAATGCCATAAAAATTATGATGGCCACACAGATACTTATGGAAGAATGAGTTGGGATAAGCCTGCGCCTACACTTACGACGAAATGTAATAGTTACTCCAATGGTCGTTTTGGGCATCCTGACCCCACTCAACATAGAGCAATTAGCATAAGAGAAGCATCAAGATTACAAACATTTCCTTTAAGCTATGTTTTTAAAGGTTCGCTGAATTCAATGGCAAAGCAAATCGGCAATGCTGTACCTTGCGAACTCGCTAGACTATTTGGGCTACATCTCATAGAAAATTGTACTAATAAGGATTCATAGATATATGGCTAAAATAAGAACAAAGGCTCGAGCTTTGGACATGCTTGGCAGACAACAAATTGCAGGTATACCTACTGCCTTGAGTGAGTTATTTAAAAATGCTCATGATGCCTATGCTGATAATGTCGAAGTTGATTTTTTTAGGAAAGAAAATCTTCTTATCTTGAGAGATGATGGATTAGGTATGACAACCGATGAATTTGAAGAGAGGTGGTTGACTATTGGAACCTCCAGCAAATTAATCGACGATGATGCAATTAATAAACCAGCAGTGGATAGTAATAAAGCCTTTCGCCCTATCATGGGAGAGAAAGGAATAGGCCGTTTATCTATCGCAGCAATTGGACCACAGGTGCTGGTTCTTACTAGGGCCAAAAGAGACAATGAGCTTAAGCCATTAGTTGCTGCATTTGTTAATTGGAGTTTATTTGCTATACCATCACTTGATCTTGATGATATAGAAATACCAATTAGAACTATTATCAACGACGAATGCTTCACTAAAAAAACTCTTGATGAGATGATTGAGCAAGCAAGAAATAATTTAGACTCTTTATCACACAAAATATCAAAATCAAAAGTATCACAAATAAATACACAATTATCATCTTTTGAATTTGATCCTATTCTATGGGAAAAAAAATTAGGTGGGCTAAGACTATCTGGAGATGGGCATGGAACTCACTTCATAATAATGCCTACCGAAGAAATATTAATAGATGACATTTCCACGAGCGATAGCAATAAAACATCAGAGCAGTCTTCTCGCTTAGAAAAAGCTTTATTAGGTTTTACAAACACAATGTACAGTGATTCAAACCCTCCTATTATAGCTCGTTTTAGAGACTATCTGGAAGATGGTGAGTGCATTGACAGAATTAGCGAATCAATTTTTTTTACACCGCAAGAATTCAATCTTGCAGATCACCACATTGAAGGATGGTTCAATGAATTTGGTCAATTCAGTGGAACTGTTTCTGTTTATGGTGAAGAGCCAATTCATCATGTCGTGACTTGGAAAAATAATAATCAATTAACCCAATGCGGTCCATTTAAAATAAAATTAGCGTATATTCATGGTCGGCTTCGTGATTCACGCTTACCCATGGAGTTGTGGGCCCCTCTGAAGGAGAAAACAGATAGATATGGTGGTTTATATATCTATCGAGATGGATTAAGAATTTTGCCCTATGGAGATTCAGATACGGATTTTCTAAAAATAGAAAAGAGAAGAACGTTATCCGCTTCTGAATATTTTTTCTCATATCGACGTTTGTTTGGAGCAATAGAATTAACAAAAGAAAACAATGCTTCATTAGTTGAAAAAGCTGGGCGAGAAGGATTCATTGAAAATAAGCCATATAAACAGTTTAAAGAAATGCTTGAAAATTTCTTCATCGAAATCGCAAGAGATTTCTTTAAGGACGATGGCGATATGTCTGAATTATTTGTTGAGACAAAGCAACGTAGAAATGAAGAACATGATTTGTTATCTAAAAGATCTAAACAAACTAAAGCTAAAAAAGATAGATTAAAGAAAGATCTGTATGATTTTTTTGATAAGTTAGATAATGATTACTGGAATATTGAAATAAATAAGCTAATCAATAAAAACGAGGAATATTTCTCCAGTACAGAAATAACAGACACCAATATAGATTATGTATACAATAAAATTAAAGAACAAAATGATGCTATCATTAAAAATCTACGTAATTCTGTGGATATAAAGAAACCCTCTGGAGTTGGATTAACAAAAGAGTTATCTAATTTATGGGATAGATATCAAATAGAAAGACAAAAAATACTGTTATCACTAAATGAGCTAAAAGATAACGTTGATAGAAAGCTTATAGAACTGGATAATAAAAATAATGATTTTCTCAACTTACGGAAGAGACTTGAAGATTCTTTGAATCTACAACAAAGTTACTATGAAAAAGAACTAACAAAGTTATATAATGACGCTAAAAATGCTTTGAAAGATGTGCAATCTAAAGCAAATAGGTTAATTTCTGATAATAAGAAAAAACATAAGAGTGAACTAAAAAACATTTCTTATGAATTCCAATCAACTAATCTCAATGGCAAAGATACTGCGTATATATTGGATGTAAAAAGAAATCTAGAAAGTAAAATTGAGAATACTTCAAACGAAGTGATTAATGAAATAAGAAAACTAACCGACCAGATTGCAATAATTAGTGATAGTACCACTTCTGAAAATTTATCATCGGCTCAAGTAACTGAAGCAATCGAAACTGAACTTGAACATTTACGAGACCAACAAGCAAATAACGCAGAGTTAATACTACTTGGCATGGCTCTTTCTGTAGTACATCATGAATTTAATGGTAATATTAGGGCAATTAGAAGTGCGCTAAGGGAATTAAAAGCATGGGCTGACAGAAATCCTAAGCTTGATATTATATACCAAAAAATCAGAACTAGTTTTGATCACTTAGATGGTTATTTAAAAACCTTTACACCATTGACAAGACGTTTAAGTCGCTCTAAAACCAATATAACTGGAACTGCCATTTTAGAATTTATCAGAGATGTATTCGATGATCGTCTTGAGAAAGAAGGAATTGAATTATTCACTACCTCAAAGTTTGTTAATCAAGAAATTGTAACTTACACATCAACCATTTACCCTGTCTTTATAAATCTAATTGATAACGCAATATACTGGCTTGGGAAAACAACTGGAGAAAAAAGACTTATACTTGATGCTACTGAAACAGGATTTGTTATTGGTGATACTGGTCCCGGTGTTTCAACTAGAGATCGAGATATAATATTTGATATGGGATTTACACGAAAAACAGGAGGGCGTGGAATGGGATTATTCATTTCCAAAGAGTGTTTATCTCGAGATGGATTTACTATAAGATTGGATGATTACACTCCTGAACAGGGTGCTTTCTTTATTATTGAGCCATCAGAAGAAACAAGTGAATAGCGGATATAAATAAATGACAAGCTCTACTGATTTTCATAAACTTTCTGAAGACTGCGTTCGCCGTTTTTTACATTCTGTAGTTGCTGTAGATGACAATATGTCTTTTGGAGCTGGTAGTGATACTTTCCCTACAGACGAAGATATTAATGCTTTAGTTGATCCCGACGATGATCCTACAGCAATAATAACAGCATCAGCATCCCCAAGGATAGAATCAACTAAATCAAAAGCAAAGGTAAAAAACCATCCTTTTGATTACCAAGCTCTAGCAGAAGCTTTCGCCAAAGATGGTATTGCTTGTTGCGGATTATTAGCTAAGAGTTTTAATGTTGAAGAAAGAGATATAATTACAGCATCATCCCACAAGGCAGATATAACAATACTTGACTGGGATATGCAAAGCGATAGTGGGCAATTTGCTATTGAAATAATAAAATCGATAATCGTTTCAGATATAAATTCTGGAGGACGTTTACGTCTTCTTTCTATTTATACTGGTGAACATGTTACTGCTGTTATAACTAAGTTGAACAATGAGTTAAAGAAAACATACCGTAGCGTAATAAAAAATGATGATAGTATTTTTATTGAAGATAACTATGCACTCGAACAATGGTGTATAGTTGTTATTAGTAAAGACGTTTATGAAAAAGATCTTCCAAATGTGTTAATAAAAAAATTCACTAACCTTACAGCTGGGTTGCTATCCAACGCCGCACTCTCTTGCATTTCTGAAATAAGAGAAAAAACCCATGGGATATTAACAAAATATAATAATAAATTAGACACTGCATATGTTTCCCACATCTTAAATTTAATAAAATCCAAGGAGTCAAGGGCATATGCTTATGAAAATGCTCATGATTATGCAGTAGATTTAATTTCTGAAGAAATAAGATCAATATTGCAAATAAGTGAAAACTTAAAGAAATCTCTAAGCAAAAACTCCTTATCCCATTGGCCTATTTTTCACTATGCAAAAAATGGTTGTAAGAATTTTCTATTAACTGGAAAAAAACAAAAAGACTTATCAGTAGAACATCTAAGGAATATACTCTCTGCTGATTCTTTAGAAGAAATTCAACACGCTATTGAACACGCATCTTTAGGTAAAAAGGAATACTTAAGCCAAGATGGTGAAGAAGATAAAAAGTTAATGCAATTATGCTCTCTGGAAATCACGCGCAGGAGTTTAAGATATCATTCTCATATAGATAATGTGTCCTTAAAACAAGGAACTTTACTTTTAGATGCATATAATTTTGTCTATCTATGCATACAACCATTATGTGATAGCGTCAGATTGCATGAAAAAGCCGATTTTTTATTCCTCAGGGGAACACTGGACGATAATAATTACAATTTGTTAATCGAAGATGAATATGGCGGTTTTTATAAAATTAAAATGCCGGCAAAAGCTTCTAATATTATTTCATTTTCATTTGGAGTCGAAAATGGAAACGGTGTCATCATAGGGAAAAAGAACAATCTAGTTAATACTGACTATATCTCATTCGTTCCTTTACTCGTTGAAAAAATATCTACTCCAAAAGTATTGAAATGGATCGGGGAAATAAAAACAACGTACGCGCAAAAAATAACAACTGATATTGTTGCTAATCTGTCAAGAATAGGTTTAGATCAACATGAGTGGTTACGAATAAAATCAAAAGATATATAAATGATTATATATGCCGTCGTTTTATAAAAACTGGCGGCATGTATATCTAGTTAGTCCATCATAGAAGTCAAGAAATTTAGTTTGCCCTATATCTTATAGAAAATATATTTTATATGCTTAAAAAACACCATCTTTATAAGATGGCATTTATGTGCTTTGTTTCGATCAATTACAACTGATATATTACCATATTGATTAATTTTATGTTATTTACCAAAGTAACGGCATCTTAATATATCGTCATAATATAGTGCGCGTTCTGACTCTAATACTGAAAAATTTATTTGTTCTATTTTACACTTACTGCAAATAGCATCCAGTTTATCATATAGTGTCGCATCAATTGGCGCAGATGTCATCACGCCAAATCCTTGAGCATTATAATGCTCTAACATATCCCCTACATCAATCAATCTTGTTGCAGATAATGACTTCGAATTTGTTATCAGTTTGCACTGGAAAATCCATTTACGAGGATATCTCCGGCAGTTCTTGGAATATCATACACTTCAATATCCCTCTCCCCATCTCTAGAGCGAGACTTTCCATATTTTCTTATTGTGTCAGAATTAAACCTTGGATGAGTATGGATTACATGTAACCGGCTCATTTAAACCGTCTGGTCTGTTTCCTCCGGTTTTACAAAAATAATGTCCATCATTTTTAATGGACACTATCGTATGAAACACCGGACTTGGATCACTGAAGCTTTACGTCTTCACTTTGAAGAACATTTACCCCAGGTTGTGGTCGGGCGTCGCCTGGGCGTACCAAAATCAACAGCTTGTGGTATGTTCGTGCGCTTTCGCAAAGCTGGCTTTTCATGGCCTCTGCCCGCAGGTATGTCGGAGCGGGAGCTTGATGGCCGTCTTTACGGGAGTACCTCCACAGTACCTGTCGTACTTTGTAGTGGATCGGTAATTCAGGACACCTCGAAATCCTGTTAATGTTAAAACAGTGAAAATGAGGTGATGCATGATCAAAACTCGTCGGACTAAACGTACCTTTTCCCCGGAGTTCAAGCTTGAAGCTTTCGAGCAGGTGGTGGTTAAATACCAGCGTGATGTCAGAGAAGTCGCGCAGGCACTCGAGCTCAACCCTGACCATTTGCGTAAATGGATACGGTTGTATAAGCAGGAACTTCAGGGTATTGAGCCAGCTGGTAATGCTATTACCCCTGAACAACGCGAAATTCAGCAGCTTAAAGCGCAGATAAAGCGCGTTGAGATGGAAAAAGAAATACTAAAGCAGGCTGCCGTGCTGATGAGCGAAATCCCCGGGAAGCTGTCGCGCTAATCACACAGCTGAAAGCAAAGTGGCCAGTGTGGGTTATTTGTCATTTATTCGGTATTAACCGTAGCGTTTATTACGCGCAGGTGAAGCGTCCTGTTAATGTGCAAAGAATTGAATTACGAAGCCGGGTGAGGGCTTTCCATGCTCTCAGTCGTGGCGCAGCCGGGTAGCCGGGCAATCAGTCAGATGTTGCGCCAGAGTGGCGTTGATGCAGGCCGGTGGCTGGCATGACGACTGATGCGGGAATGAGGGCTGACAAGTCGACAGCCGGTTAAACATCACAACCGGGTAAACGAAGACAAAAGTCCGCCATTGCCAAATTTACTGAACCGGCAATTTCACCCCGCCGCACCAAACTGCGTCTGGTGCGGCGACATCAGTTTTATTCGCCTGCAGGACAAATGGTGTTAGCTCGCGCTCGTTGTTGATTTATATTCACGGCGGATTATCGGTTCAGCCCTCTCATTAACCGCTGATGCTGAGTTGGTGTGTAGGGCTTTGCGTAACGGACTGGAAACTCGACCGCGTGATGGCCGCCTGCTGTTTCATTCAGATCAAGGTGTTCAGTATAAAAGCAATAAATACAGAAAGTTACTCTGGCGTTATGGGGTAATGCAAAGTATGAGTTGCAGAGGGAATGGCCTGGATAATTCGCCGATGGAAAGAGTCTTTCGCAGCCTTAAAAATGAATGGCTTCCGAAAGGTGGTTATGGTGATTTTATCCATGCGGTACGTGATATAAACCAGTGGATTAATGGTTATTACAACGTTTATCGACCTCACACGAACAACGATGGTTTACCGCCTTGCTTACATGAAGAAAAGTGGAAACAGGTTATTCCGGTGTCCTGATTTTGTGCTCCACTACAGAACTTGTATCCCTTTTACAAAGGCAGATACACATAACCACCCCAAAATATGCCGCCTGATGTTATAATGGAAGAAAAAAACGAAAGCAGGCTCCAGTCGTTGAATCAGTCAACCTGATATCACCACCGTGTAGTACCAGCATCCTGCGTACAATCAGCAATCCCAGTCCTCCCCGGGGCTCTTCTGACGGTTCATGACATAACACTGATGCCCGCCGGAAAAGATGAGTTCGCATATCTTCAGTTAGTCCAGGGCCGCTGTCAGCCACTTCGACGTGCAACCGATTATCTTCCTGCCAGACTTTCAGCCTGATCGAGCCTTCCGGAGGTGTGTGGCGTACAGCATTATCCAGTAAATTTGTTATCACACGCTCTATCATTGAAATATCTGCCCTGATAAGAGGCAGGGAATGTGACATCATAATTCTTAGTTGCAATCGACGGGTTTCTATGCTGAGCTCAAATTTTTGAGCTACATCCTGAATAAGTTCACAGACAGAAAATTGCTCCAGTTGAGGTTTTATAGCACCATGCTCAAGACGTGCCAGCTCAAAAAGCTGACAGGACAGATGCCTCACCTTGTGTCCCTGCCGGAGAGCTGTTGTCAGATATTTATGACAGTCCTCTGATGATAGCGAATCCGACTTCATTGACAGGGTTTCCAGATATCCCAGAAGTGATGTTAATGGCGTCCGTAAATCATGGGAGATATTGGCAATAAATTCACGGCGCTGTTGATCACTTTCTGAAAGTTGATCCCACTGACAGGATATTTTACGGGCCAGTTCAATGAAGGCATTGTGTAATATCTCGACCTCGTTGCTAGGGGGGGTGGCAGGGCGCTGAATTGCCAGTTGTTTAATGGCACTAATACTGTCCTGCTCTATCCCGCTGACATTTTCAGTTAGTTGCTGTATGGGACGGGTTACCCAGTACCAGACCAGCATACCCGACAGCAGACCACATATCACTACCAGAAACAGCGACCAGTACAGTGCATTCCATAGTGCCTTTGTCCAGGCTGCATCAGTAAGAGCATTAAGTTCCTCTCCCTGTAAAATAATATACAGATATCCTTTCAGATCATCCCTCAGGTAAAGCGGTGCGGTACTGAAAACTTTTTTCTTATTTACACTTCGGGGATCATCACCATATACGGGCCAGACAGCACCGGAGAGAAATTTTTTCAAGGGCGCTATATTGATATACCGACGTTTGATATGACCTGGAGGGGCGGCCTCCACAAGCAGCCGACCTTCCGGCGAGACAATATACAGCTCCACACTGGGATTAAGCGTCATCAGACGCTCAAACAGACTCTTTAATGTCCGGTGATTCACCTGCCCACGATTATCCAGCAGAGACTCCGTGATGACAATCTGTTGCGCCAGCCCTGCAGATAAACGCTGTACCATTGCATTGCCATACAGATTACTGCTGTAAATATGAACGCCACATGTCACTGCTGCGCAAAACAGCAAAACGACTGTAAATACTAGGCTTAACCTCTGGCTTAATGTCAGGCTACAATTCATTTATCGCATTCCTGCATTGTCAACTGAAAACCTATACCCTTTTCCCCAGACGGTCTGGATCATCTTTGGCTCTGCTGCATCCTGTCCAATTTTGGCACGAAGACGGTTGATATGCGTGTTGACTGTATGCTCATATCCTTCATGCTGATACCCCCAGACATTATCCAGCAGTGAAAGACGGGAAAAAACTTCGCCAGGATGACGTGCAAACCAGAGCAGCAGATCAAACTCGCGTGGGGTAAGATCAACCTGTTTATTATGCAAATGAACTTCACGTGAAAATGGATTGATGCACAGACCGTGACAGCAAATCAGTCCACCTGCCAGGAGAATATTTTGCCCCATGGCTTCCTGACGACGAAACAACGCTTTGATGCGGGCAATCAGCTCAGGAATGGAAAAGGGTTTCGGTAGATAGTCATCAGCCCCCATTTCCAGTCCCAGGACGCGGTGGGTTTCGCTGGTACGGGCACTGATGATAATCACAGGCAGATAACGGGTCATCTGACGGATATAACGGCAAATCTCCAGCCCATTAACATTAGGCAGCATAAGATCAAGTATTACGGCATCCCAGGTCTGCTTGTCTAGTAATAAACGAGCTCTGGCGCCATCCGCTTCATGAACTATCTGATACCCTTCATCCTGCAGATTAAGCCGCAACAGAGCTGCAATATCATAATCATCTTCCATCAGCAGTATTTTTTTTACGTTATTCATCAAAAGTTATCCACATATTCTTTATCTGAATTTTACCCCAGCATTTGACGATGAATTGTCACATTTTTTTTAAACTCTTGTGAGGATGTGATGAACATTCCTTTCCATAATATACTTAGTTTACAGACAGAGATCACATAATGCAGCCATTACCGTTAAAACAAATACATCCTCTGTGGTTACGCTGTTGCCACTGGATTAATGCTGTTACTGTCGCAGGCATGATATGTAGTGGATGGCGCATTTATAATGCTTCTCCTTTGTTTTCTTTTAACTATCCGGCAGCATTAACTCTCGGTGGCTGGCTTGGCGGTGCGTTACTGTGGCACTTCGCCCTGATGTGGATTCTGCTGATTAATGCCACGATCTATCTTACTCTGGGAATTTGTAGCGGACGTTTCCGGAGCAAGTTTTTCCCGCTGTCATGGACCTCACTGAAAAAATCCCTTACGCAGGCACTGTATGGAAAGCTGCATCATACGAATATGCAGGAATACAATATGGTGCAAAAAGTCGCCTATATTCTGATTATTTTAGATGGCGCTGCTCTTCTATTGTCTGGTCTGGTTTTATGGAAACCCGTTCAGTTTTCCCTTCTGACTATACTATTCGGTGGTTATGATACAGCGCGTTATATCCACTTTCTGTGCATGAACATTATGGTACTGTTCATTATTATTCACCTGGTTATGGTGTTATTGGTTCCGCGTGCATTGTTATCTATGATACGGGGTCACTAATGAAGAAAAAACGTTTTTTGTCTGACAGTGATGCCCATTACGTGGTGAAAGATGCAGAAAAAATCCTTGCGCCGGACAGACGTCGTTTACTCCAACAGGGACTGACGCTTGGGGGAATTATGATGCTGACTGGCTGTGATATAAGCAATAATGATGATATTGAAAAAGCATTGTTCCGTATATCCAGATTTAATGACCGGATTCAAAGTTTTCTGTTCAGCAAAAACAGTGTGGCACCAGAATATCTTCCAGAGGACATTACCACTCCATTCCCTTTTAATGCCTTCTATGGAGAAGAAGAGATCCCAGTAATTGATGGCCAGGATTATAAATTGGAAATACGGGGGCTGGTACGTGATAACCGTAACTGGTTTTTGTCTGAATTGTATAACATGCAGCATGTGAGTCAGATAACCCGTCATATCTGTGTTGAAGGATGGAGTGCAATAGGAAAATGGGGAGGGATACCATTCCGGCATTTCCTGACGCTGATTGGTGCCGATATGCGGGCAAAATACGTCAGTTTTCGTTGCGTCGATGGTTACTACACCAGTATTGATATGGCGACAGCACTACATTCACAAACATTGCTGACATTGACATGGAATAACAGGGTATTGCCAAAAGAATATGGCTATCCCATAAAGATACGTATCCCTACTAAGCTGGGATATAAAAACCCCAAGCATGTTCAGGTTATAGAGGTCACTAATCATTTTCCGGGGGGGTACTGGGAAGACCAGGGTTATAACTGGTTTGGTGGTTGTTGATACAATTGTTAAAAATGAGGAAGAACCATGAAAAATATTATTTCTGCAACTGTACTATCCGCGCTGTTCATGTTCAATGCTCAGGCAGCAGACACAATGGATAAAACACATGAAGTAAAAGGCAGCATGTCCAGCGCGCATGATAAAATGTGCAAGGATGGTATGTGCAAAAATGCAATGGATAAAGAGAAAATGGAGAAAGAACACATGAGCAAAACGGATGGGATGAAAAATGACCACATGGGTAAAAAAGACAATATGTCTCAATAAGTTGAGAACTTAAAATTACGTTACGATAAAACATCATATTCTGTCGTTTTTCAGATAAATAGCTCATTATGGCAATGTCAGGCTCTGTATCGGAAATGACATTGCCTTTACTGTGTATTCGTAAGCATCATTTCTGCGCAGTCTGGCAGATCCTGAAATCCTTATGAAACAAAGTATAGTGAGTGAAATCATAAAACCGACTGACTGGTTAACTGGTCTGATTTGTTTCAGTCAGTTTTCGTTAAAATTCTCCATGTTATAAATTTAATAACCTGAAAATTATTACCACGCTAATTAAATGTATTTCTTTTTGTTATTTTTTTCTGGAGTTTTATACTGATTTAAGTAATATATTTCAAATAAACTCGTTTTTACTATGTCTTATGGTGTAATGCGCTAACCTGTTTCGCTACGGTAATAGATATACCCACCATATTGAACATTTGTAGATCATTATTCTATAGTGCTCAGAGTTAAAATCGTCTCTGGTTGAATTGATTTGTTACACAGGATTCTGGTCCCGGTTGATACGGGTAATTTCCGGAAGGGCGGTAGCATGCTTATTCAAAATACAATATGAGACACGGTCGAAGTCGGATGGAATTAAATCATGGCTACAGCATTTTTGTGTGTATGATATAATTTTGCCTCATATTTTAGAGTATACTTGCGCACCCGCCAATAGAGTCGCCTTCTTTTGCGTGCTGGGATCGTACTGTATGAGATAAACACTTTGAATCATTATCCGAAGTCAGAAGAAGTGCATTGACTGGTATGACCTGATTAATTCAACCCCTTATCTGACAGGGGTAGAAAAAGAAGAGAGGTTCACATGACAACTCACAGGTCATCATTCGGCAGCTGATTGGTACTGGGTAAGGAAGTTATATATATGAGCAACTATACATCTTAGATGTATGATAAAGAAAAAGATAACAGTTCTTTAGAATATGTATATTGAAGAGAATGCAATAGCATGGTTTATATAAATTACGCATAAAAATAAGCATATGTAAGCATTTTGGTTTGCTTTTTTTAACCTGCCACCGCAATGAATGCTTTTTTTATGTTAATGTGCGTTATGAAACTAAATGCAAGAAACATATTTAAAGGATTAATATCGTTCTCTCACAGACTCCGTTTACTTATTCAAGAATATAATTTAATTTATAGTGAGCTTATTATGAATATGAACAATCCATTAGAGGTTCTTGGGCATGTATCCTGGCTCTGGGCCAGTTCCCCATTACACAGAAACTGGCCAGTTTCTTTGTTTGCAATAAATGTATTACCTGCAATACGGGCTAACCAATATGCTTTATTAACCCGGGATAATTACCCTGTTGCATATTGTAGTTGGGCTAATTTAAGTTTAGAAAATGAAATTAAATATCTTAATGATGTTACCTCATTAGTCGCAGAAGACTGGACTTCAGGTGATCGTAAATGGTTCATTGACTGGATTGCTCCTTTCGGGGATAACGGTGCCCTGTACAAATATATGCGAAAAAAATTCCCTGATGAACTATTCCGAGCCATCAGGGTGGATCCCAAAACTCATGTTGGTAAAGTATCAGAATTTCACGGAGGTAAAATTGATAAACAGTTAGCGAATAAAATTTTTAAACAATATCACCACGAGTTAATAACTGAAGTAAAAAACAAGACAGATTTCAATTTTTCATTAACAGGTTAAGAGGTAATTAAATGCCAACAATAACCACTGCACAAATTAAAAGCACACTACAGTCTGCAAAGCAATCCGCTGCAAATAAATTGCACTCAGCAGGACAAAGCACGAAAGATGCATTAAAAAAAGCAGCAGAGCAAACCCGCAATGCGGGAAACAGACTCATTTTACTTATCCCTAAAGATTATAAAGGACAGGGTTCAAGCCTTAATGACCTTGTCAGGACGGCAGATGAACTGGGAATTGAAGTCCAGTATGATGAAAAGAATGGCACGGCGATTACTAAACAGGTATTCGGCACAGCAGAGAAACTCATTGGCCTCACCGAACGGGGAGTGACTATCTTTGCACCACAATTAGACAAATTACTGCAAAAGTATCAAAAAGCGGGTAATAAATTAGGCGGCAGTGCTGAAAATATAGGTGATAACTTAGGAAAGGCAGGCAGTGTACTGTCAACGTTTCAAAATTTTCTGGGTACTGCACTTTCCTCAATGAAAATAGACGAACTGATAAAGAAACAAAAATCTGGTAGCAATGTCAGTTCTTCTGAACTGGCAAAAGCGAGTATTGAGCTAATCAACCAACTCGTGGACACAGCTGCCAGCATTAATAATAATGTTAACTCATTTTCTCAACAACTCAATAAGCTGGGAAGTGTATTATCCAATACAAAGCACCTGAACGGTGTTGGTAATAAGTTACAGAATTTACCTAACCTTGATAATATCGGTGCAGGGTTAGATACTGTATCGGGTATTTTATCTGCGATTTCAGCAAGCTTCATTCTGAGCAATGCAGATGCAGATACCGGAACTAAAGCTGCAGCAGGTGTTGAATTAACAACGAAAGTACTGGGTAATGTTGGAAAAGGTATTTCTCAATATATTATCGCACAGCGCGCTGCACAGGGGTTATCTACATCTGCTGCTGCTGCCGGTTTAATTGCTTCTGTAGTGACATTAGCAATTAGTCCCCTCTCATTCCTGTCCATTGCCGATAAGTTTAAACGTGCAAATAAAATAGAGGAGTATTCACAACGATTCAAAAAACTTGGATACGATGGTGACAGTTTACTTGCTGCTTTCCACAAAGAAACAGGAGCTATTGATGCATCATTAACAACGATAAGCACTGTACTGGCTTCAGTATCTTCAGGTATTAGTGCTGCTGCAACGACATCTCTTGTTGGTGCACCGGTAAGCGCACTGGTAGGTGCTGTTACGGGGATAATTTCAGGTATCCTTGAGGCTTCAAAGCAGGCAATGTTTGAACATGTTGCCAGTAAAATGGCTGATGTTATTGCTGAATGGGAGAAAAAACACGGTAAAAATTACTTTGAAAATGGATATGATGCTCGCCATGCTGCATTTTTAGAAGATAACTTTAAAATATTATCTCAGTATAATAAAGAGTATTCTGTTGAAAGATCAGTCCTCATTACTCAACAACATTGGGATATGCTGATAGGTGAGTTAGCTAGTGTCACCAGAAATGGAGACAAGACACTCAGTGGTAAAAGTTATATTGACTATTATGAAGAGGGAAAGCGGCTGGAAAGAAGGCCAAAAGAGTTCCAGCAACAAATCTTTGATCCATTAAAAGGAAATATTGACCTTTCTGACAGCAAATCTTCTACGTTATTGAAATTTGTTACGCCATTGTTAACTCCCGGTGAGGAAATTCGTGAAAGGAGGCAGTCCGGAAAATATGAATATATTACCGAGTTATTAGTCAAGGGTGTTGATAAATGGACGGTGAAGGGGGTTCAGGACAAGGGGTCTGTATATGATTACTCTAACCTGATTCAGCATGCATCAGTCGGTAATAACCAGTATCGGGAAATTCGTATTGAGTCACACCTGGGAGACGGGGATGATAAGGTCTTTTTATCTGCCGGCTCAGCCAATATCTACGCAGGTAAAGGACATGATGTTGTTTATTATGATAAAACAGACACCGGTTATCTGACCATTGATGGCACAAAAGCAACCGAAGCGGGTAATTACACGGTAACACGTGTACTTGGTGGTGATGTTAAGGTTTTACAGGAAGTTGTGAAGGAGCAGGAGGTTTCAGTCGGAAAAAGAACTGAAAAAACGCAATATCGGAGTTATGAATTCACTCATATCAATGGTAAAAATTTAACAGAGACAGATAACTTATATTCCGTGGAAGAACTTATTGGGACCACGCGTGCCGACAAGTTTTTTGGCAGTAAATTTACTGATATCTTCCATGGCGCGGATGGTGATGACCATATAGAAGGAAATGATGGGAATGACCGCTTATATGGTGATAAAGGTAATGATACGCTGAGGGGCGGAAACGGGGATGACCAGCTCTATGGCGGTGATGGCAATGATAAGTTAATTGGGGGGACAGGTAATAATTACCTTAACGGCGGTGACGGAGATGATGAGCTTCAGGTTCAGGGGAATTCTCTTGCTAAAAATGTATTATCCGGTGGAAAAGGTAATGACAAGTTGTACGGCAGTGAGGGAGCAGACCTGCTTGATGGCGGAGAAGGGAATGATCTTCTGAAAGGTGGATATGGTAATGATATTTATCGTTATCTTTCAGGATATGGCCATCATATTATTGACGATGAAGGGGGGAAAGACGATAAACTCAGTTTAGCTGATATAGATTTCCGGGACGTTGCCTTTAAGCGAGAAGGGAATGACCTCATTATGTATAAAGCTGAAGGTAATGTTCTTTCTATTGGCCACAAAAATGGTATTACATTTAAAAACTGGTTTGAAAAAGAGTCAGATGATCTCTCTAATCATCAGATAGAGCAGATTTTTGATAAAGACGGCAGGGTAATCACACCAGATTCTCTTAAAAAAGCATTTGAATATCAGCAGAGTAATAACAAGGTAAGTTATGTGTATGGACATGATGCATCAACTTATGGGAGCCAGGACAATCTTAATCCATTAATTAATGAAATCAGCAAAATCATTTCAGCTGCAGGTAACTTCGATGTTAAGGAGGAAAGATCTGCCGCTTCTTTATTGCAGTTGTCCGGTAATGCCAGTGATTTTTCATATGGACGGAACTCAATAACTTTGACAGCATCAGCATAATATATTAATTTAAATAATAGCAATCTTACTGGGCTGTGCCACATAAGATTGCTATTTTTTTGGAGTCATAATGGATTCTTGTCATAAAATTGATTATGGGTTATACGCCCTGGAGATTTTAGCCCAATACCATAACGTCTCTGTTAACCCGGAAGAAATTAAACATAGATTTGACACAGACGGGACTGGTCTGGGATTAACGTCATGGTTGCTTGCTGCGAAATCTTTAGAACTAAAGGTAAAACAGGTAAAAAAAACAATTGACCGATTAAACTTTATTTCTCTGCCCGCATTAGTCTGGAGAGAGGATGGACGTCATTTTATTCTGACTAAAGTCAGTAAAGAAGCAAACAGATATCTTATTTTTGATCTGGAGCAGCGAAATCCCCGTGTTCTCGAACAGTCTGAGTTTGAGGCGTTATATCAGGGGCATATTATTCTTATCGCTTCCCGTTCTTCTGTTGCCGGGAAACTGGCGAAATTTGACTTTACCTGGTTTATTCCTGCCATTATAAAATACAGGAGAATATTTATTGAAACCCTTGTTGTGTCTGTTTTTTTACAATTATTTGCATTAATAACCCCCCTTTTTTTTCAGGTGGTTATGGACAAAGTATTAGTGCACAGGGGATTTTCAACTCTTAATGTTATTACTGTCGCATTATCTGTTGTGGTGGTGTTTGAGATTATACTCAGCGGTTTAAGAACTTACATTTTTGCACATAGTACAAGTCGGATTGATGTTGAGTTGGGTGCCAAACTCTTCCGGCATTTACTGGCGCTACCGATCTCTTATTTTGAGAGTCGTCGTGTTGGTGATACTGTTGCCAGGGTAAGAGAATTAGACCAGATCCGTAATTTTCTGACAGGACAGGCATTAACATCTGTTCTGGACTTATTATTTTCATTCATATTTTTTGCGGTAATGTGGTATTACAGTCCAAAGCTTACTCTGGTGATCTTATTTTCGCTGCCTTGTTATGCTGCATGGTCTGTTTTTATTAGCCCCATTTTGCGACGTCGCCTTGATGATAAGTTTTCACGGAATGCGGATAATCAATCTTTCCTGGTGGAATCAGTCACGGCGATTAACACTATAAAAGCTATGGCAGTCTCACCTCAGATGACGAACATATGGGACAAACAATTGGCAGGATATGTTGCTGCAGGCTTCAAAGTGACAGTATTAGCAACCATTGGTCAACAAGGAATACAGTTAATACAAAAGACTGTTATGATCATCAACCTGTGGTTGGGAGCACACCTGGTTATTTCCGGGGATTTAAGTATTGGTCAGTTAATTGCTTTTAATATGCTTGCTGGTCAGATTGTTGCACCGGTTATTCGCCTTGCACAAATCTGGCAGGATTTCCAGCAGGTTGGTATATCAGTTACCCGCCTTGGTGATGTGCTTAACTCTCCAACTGAAAGTTATCATGGGAAACTGGCATTACCGGAAATTAATGGTGATATCACTTTTCGTAATATCCGGTTTCGCTATAAGCCTGACTCTCCGGTTATTTTAGATAATATCAATCTCAGTATTAAGCAGGGGGAGGTTATTGGTATTGTCGGACGTTCTGGTTCAGGAAAAAGCACATTAACTAAATTAATTCAACGTTTTTATATTCCTGAAAATGGCCAGGTCTTAATTGATGGACATGATCTTGCGTTGGCCGATCCTAACTGGTTACGTCGTCAGGTGGGGGTTGTGTTGCAGGACAATGTGCTGCTTAATCGCAGTATTATTGATAATATCTCACTGGCTAATCCTGGTATGTCCGTCGAAAAAGTTATTTATGCAGCGAAATTAGCAGGCGCTCATGATTTTATTTCTGAATTGCGTGAGGGGTATAACACCATTGTCGGGGAACAGGGGGCAGGATTATCCGGAGGTCAACGTCAACGCATCGCAATTGCAAGGGCGCTGGTGAACAACCCTAAAATACTTATTTTTGATGAAGCAACCAGTGCTCTGGATTATGAGTCGGAGCATATCATCATGCGCAATATGCACAAAATATGTAAGGGCAGAACGGTTATAATCATTGCTCATCGTCTGTCTACAGTAAAAAATGCAGACCGCATTATTGTCATGGAAAAAGGGAAAATTGTTGAACAGGGTAAACATAAGGAACTGCTTTCTGAACCGGAAAGTTTATACAGTTACTTATATCAGTTACAGTCAGACTAACAGAAAGAACAGAAGAATATGAAAACATGGTTAATGGGGTTCAGCGAGTTCCTGTTGCGCTATAAACTTGTCTGGAGTGAAACATGGAAAATCCGGAAGCAATTAGATACTCCGGTACGTGAAAAGGACGAAAATGAATTCTTACCCGCTCATCTGGAATTAATTGAAACGCCGGTATCCAGACGGCCGCGTCTGGTTGCTTATTTTATTATGGGGTTTCTGGTTATTGCTGTCATTTTATCTGTTTTAGGTCAGGTGGAAATTGTTGCCACTGCAAATGGGAAATTAACACTAAGTGGGCGTAGCAAAGAAATTAAACCTATTGAAAACTCAATAGTTAAAGAAATTATCGTAAAAGAAGGAGAGTCAGTCCGGAAAGGGGATGTGTTATTAAAGCTTACAGCACTGGGAGCTGAAGCTGATACGTTAAAAACACAGTCATCACTGTTACAGACCAGGCTGGAACAAACTCGGTATCAAATTCTGAGCAGGTCAATTGAATTAAATAAACTACCTGAACTGAAGCTTCCTGATGAGCCTTATTTTCAGAATGTATCTGAAGAGGAAGTACTGCGTTTAACTTCTTTGATAAAAGAACAGTTTTCCACATGGCAAAATCAGAAGTATCAAAAAGAACTGAATCTGGATAAGAAAAGAGCAGAGCGATTAACAATACTTGCCCGTATAAACCGTTATGAAAATTTATCGAGAGTTGAAAAAAGCCGTCTGGATGATTTCAGGAGTTTATTGCATAAACAGGCAATTGCAAAACATGCTGTACTTGAGCAGGAGAATAAATATGTCGAGGCAGCAAATGAATTACGGGTTTATAAATCGCAACTGGAGCAAATTGAGAGTGAGATATTGTCTGCAAAAGAAGAATATCAGCTTGTCACGCAGCTTTTTAAAAATGAAATTTTAGACAAGCTAAGACAAACAACAGACAGCATTGAGTTATTAACTCTGGAGTTAGAGAAAAATGAAGAGCGTCAACAGGCTTCAGTAATCAGGGCCCCTGTTTCGGGAAAAGTTCAGCAACTGAAGGTTCATACTGAAGGTGGGGTTGTTACAACAGCGGAAACACTGATGGTCATCGTTCCGGAAGATGACACGCTGGAGGTTACTGCTCTGGTACAAAATAAAGATATTGGTTTTATTAACGTCGGGCAGAATGCCATCATTAAAGTGGAGGCCTTTCCTTACACCCGATATGGTTATCTGGTGGGTAAGGTGAAAAATATAAATTTAGATGCAATAGAAGACCAGAAACTGGGACTCGTTTTTAATGTCATTGTTTCTGTTGAAGAGAATGATTTGTCAACCGGGAATAAGCACATTCCATTAAGCTCGGGTATGGCTGTCACTGCAGAAATAAAGACTGGAATGCGAAGCGTAATCAGCTATCTTCTTAGTCCTCTGGAAGAGTCTGTAACAGAAAGTTTACATGAGCGTTAAGTCTCAGAGCCGCGGTATCCGGCTCATATCTTCTCCTGTCATGTGTGACTGCACTGTTTTGTGGCAAACCAGTACTGACTATCCACTGGAATTCGGTAGTCATTAACTATGGCATTGATGTCCTTTATAACTGTCTTACAGGGCGTATAACACATCCCGCGACGGAAGCTTATCACAGAGGAAGAGGTAAGCTTCAGAATGGAAAGTATATGAGAAGACTGTGATTGTTTAAAAATACACAATCCGCTGTGAGGTGGAGTCAGGGGAGGTACTGGCCCGCAGAAGCGGAGAATGGTTGATGTATGAGGCGAGTGTGACATTTTTCATGAAAGTAAAACAGGTGATAACCTCCTTTGGTTAGGGGGATTCACAGGTATTATTACAGAACAATGTTGTTTCTGGCTTGTTCTTTTTTTGCAACTGGAATAGCCTCTTTTAATATGGGGCACCCCGAAATACTGTATTTCTCAGCCATCAGTACAGCACTTTCTCCGTTCTTTGCCTGGTGTTTGCGGTATCCTGATGAGGAGATTAATGAAGGTATATGGGGATATAATGCTGTTCTGTATGGCATAGCCTGTGGCATGCTTGTCCCTGTGTCAGTCTCCGGAATTGCTGTACTTATTGTCGGAACACTGGAGATGCTCCTTTTAATGGGGTTCAGATAATACTTAACCTGCTGGCCCGACCTGTCCTGGTGATGCCAGGTTTACCAGCTTTCTTTCAATGTGGAATATATTAATAGAAATCCAGTGGTTTTGCATACCGGGATGTTGTGTAGTGCAAAATTTATACTACAGGGATCGGAGTAGTGATGTTTAAGATTCATTAAATAGTTTCAAAGACGCTTTGTATACGACATGATTGCTAACCTCTCGCCCAGTGATTAGGTATTCTGATAAGGTGTAGTAAAATATTAATCTTCACAGAGGAGTTAAAAATATTATGGGTAACCAATGGCAACAAAAATATCTTCTTGAGTACAATGAGTTGGTATCAAATTTCCCTTCACCTGAAAGAGTTGTCAGCGATTACATTAAGAATTGTTTTAAAACTGACTTGCCGTGGTTTAGTCGGATTGATCCTGATAATGCTTATTTCATCTGCTTTTCTCAAAACCGGAGTAATAGCAGATCTTATACTGGATGGGATCATCTTGGGAAATATAAAACAGAAGTACTGACACTCACTCAAGCCGCTCTTATTAATATTGGTTATCGTTTTGATGTTTTTGATGATGCAAATTCAAGCACAGGAATTTATAAAACAAAGAGTGCAGATGTGTTTAACGAAGAAAATGAAGAAAAAATGCTCCCGTCGGAATACCTGCATTTTTTACAAAAGTGTGATTTTGCAGGTGTTTATGGAAAAACTCTGTCAGATTACTGGTCGAAATACTATGATAAATTTAAGCTTTTACTAAAAAATTATTATATTTCTTCTGCTTTGTATCTTTATAAAAATGGAGAGCTTGATGAGCGTGAATATAATTTCTCCATGAACGCCTTAAATCGCAGTGATAATATATCACTATTATTCTTTGATATTTATGGATATTACGCATCTGATATTTTTGTAGCCAAAAATAATGATAAGGTAATGCTTTTCATTCCTGGTGCAAAAAAACCTTTTTTATTCAAGAAGAATATCGCTGATTTGCGGCTTACCCTTAAAGAACTTATTAAGGATAGTGACAACAAACAATTACTTTCCCAACATTTTTCATTATATAGTCGTCAAGATGGAGTTTCCTATGCAGGAGTAAATTCTGTTCTACATGCAATAGAAAATGATGGTAATTTTAATGAGTCTTACTTTCTGTATTCCAATAAGACACTTAGCAATAAAGATGTTTTTGATGCTATAGCTATTTCTGTTAAGAAACGCAGTTTCAGTGATGGTGATATCGTTATAAAATCAAACAGTGAAGCTCAACGAGACTATGCTCTGACTATACTCCAGACGATTTTATCAATGACCCCTATATTTGATATCGTAGTCCCGGAGGTATCTGTTCCGCTTGGACTGGGGATTATTACTTCCAGTATGGGGATCAGTTTTGATCAACTGATTAATGGTGATACTTATGAAGAACGTCGTTCTGCTATACCTGGTTTGGCGACAAATGCAGTATTGCTTGGTCTGTCTTTTGCAATTCCACTCTTGATTAGTAAGGCAGGAATAAACCAGGAGGTACTTAGCAGCGTTATAAATAATGAGGGCAGGACTCTGAATGAAACAAATATCGATATATTTTTGAAGGAATATGGAATTGCTGAAGATAGTATATCCTCAACTAATTTGTTAGACGTTAAGCTTAAAAGTTCCGGGCAGCATGTCAATATTGTAAAGCTTAGTGATGAAGATAATCAAATTGTCGCTGTAAAAGGGAGTTCTCTGAGCGGCATCTACTATGAAGTGGACATTGAAACAGGATATGAGATTTTATCCCGAAGAATTTATCGTACCGAATATAATAATGAAATTCTCTGGACTCGAGGTGGTGGTCTAAAAGGGGGGCAGCCATTTGATTTTGAAAGTCTCAATATTCCTGTATTTTTTAAAGATGAACCCTATTCTGCAGTGACCGGATCTCCGTTATCATTTATTAATGATGACAGCTCACTTTTATATCCTGATACAAACCCAAAATTACCGCAACCAACGTCAGAAATGGATATTGTTAATTATGTTAAGGGTTCTGGAAGCTTTGGGGATAGATTTGTAACTTTGATGAGAGGAGCTACTGAGGAAGAAGCATGGAATATTGCCTCTTATCATACGGCTGGGGGAAGTACAGAAGAATTACACGAAATTTTGTTAGGTCAGGGCCCACAGTCAAGCTTAGGTTTTACTGAATATACCTCAAATGTTAACAGTGCAGATGCAGCAAGCAGACGACACTTTCTGGTAGTTATAAAAGTGCACGTAAAATATATCACCAATAATAATGTTTCATATGTTAATCATTGGGCAATTCCTGATGAAGCCCCGGTTGAAGTACTGGCTGTGGTTGACAGGAGATTTAATTTTCCTGAGCCATCAACGCCTCCTGATATATCAACCATACGTAAATTGTTATCTCTACGATATTTTAAAGAAAGTATCGAAAGCACCTCCAAATCTAACTTTCAGAAATTAAGTCGCGGTAATATTGATGTGCTTAAAGGACGGGGAAGTATTTCATCGACACGTCAGCGTGCAATCTATCCGTATTTTGAAGCCGCTAATGCTGATGAGCAACAACCTCTCTTTTTCTACATCAAAAAAGATCGCTTTGATAACCATGGCTATGATCAGTATTTCTATGATAATACAGTGGGGCTAAATGGTATTCCAACATTGAACACCTATACTGGGGAAATTCCATCAGACTCATCTTCACTCGGCTCAACTTATTGGAAGAAGTATAATCTTACTAATGAAACAAGCATAATTCGTGTGTCAAATTCTGCTCGTGGGGCGAATGGTATTAAAATAGCACTTGAGGAAGTCCAGGAGGGTAAACCAGTAATCATTACAAGCGGAAATCTAAGTGGTTGTACGACAATTGTTGCCCGAAAAGAAGGATATATTTATAAGGTACATACTGGTACAACAAAATCTTTGGCTGGATTTACCAGTACTACCGGGGTGAAAAAAGCAGTTGAAGTACTTGAGCTACTTACAAAAGAACCAATACCTCGCGTGGAGGGAATAATGAGCAATGATTTCTTAGTCGATTATCTGTCGGAAAATTTTGAAGATTCATTAATAACTTACTCATCATCTGAAAAAAAACCAGATAGTCAAATCACTATTATTCGTGATAATGTTTCTGTTTTCCCTTACTTCCTTGATAATATACCTGAACATGGCTTTGGTACATCGGCGACTGTACTGGTGAGAGTGGACGGCAATGTTGTCGTAAGGTCTCTGTCTGAGAGTTATTCTCTGAATGCAGATGTCTCCGAAATATCGGTATTGAAGGTATTTTCAAAAAAATTTTGATTCGGGAAATTATTTATTGGCCATTGTTATAGTTACTCCCTTGTGCTGTTTTGTTAGCGCAAGAGAGTGTCAGTTCTGCATTTTGATATATTCAAGTCACCATCCTCCAAAGGCAAACAAATGAGAAAAGGTCATCAGGCACAAACATCCAGTGAAAAGCTCCCCAGTCTTCTCCTGCTGGCTTCTGCCCCCTACTTTGCCACAATACTCTGTGCCCCTGTCGGTCAGTATTCTCTACATTGGCAGGTCATGCGACTCATAAAATGGCAGTACACGATCATTCAGCAGGCCAGTCGCTGTAATCGCATTTTGGTGACATACAATTTGCAGTGAACGACCTTTGAGTATGTATCAACAAAGGTCTGGTGATAAATTACGCGACACCTTTCAGGTTGCCTACATAGAACGTGTCCTGCGAACCCAGATATCCCGGATGAGCCGTTTCGATTTCGCCACAGGCCTCGTCATCACTGGCTTTACGCTCCAGTGCTGCGATCTGGCTGTCAGTTAGCTCAATGCCATCACGGGCTACTTTTTCTTCCAGTGCTTTCAGACGTTTTTTGAAATTCTCAAGGTTATGGCGTAACCAGACAGAACGGACACCACTGCCGGAGATAAAAACGCCCTGTTTACGCAGCTTGTTGCTGGTCCGGTGCTGACCGTGTGCCGGGAAAGCGACGGCGTAATCAACAACAGCCTGTTCAGTTGCCTCATCGGTACGGTTCTTAAGGTTAGGAGCGCGGCGACTACGATTAATCAGCGCATCCACACCGCCTTCATCGACCAGTTCGCGGTAACGATAAAATGTATCACGCGAAACGCCCATGATTTTACAGACTTTTGATACGTTGCTGAGTGATCTTACCCACCAATAGTGGACACAGGACTAAGTGAGTAAACTCTCAACCAGAGGTGACTCATGACAAAACCAGTATCAATCAGCAAGAAGCCCCGTAAACAACATACGCCTGAATTTCGTAACGAAGCCCTGAAACTCGCTGAACGCATCGGTGTGGCCGCCGCAGCCCGTGAACTCAGCCTGTATGAATCTCAGCTTTATGCCTGGCGCAGTAAACAGCAGCAACAAATGAGTTCGTCAGAGCGCGAAAGCGAACTGGCCGCTGAAAATGTCCGCCTTAAACGACAACTGGCGGAGCAGGCTGAGGAACTGGCCATCCTCCAAAAGGCCGCGACATACTTCGCGAAGCGCCTGAAATGAAGTATGTCTTCATCGAAAATCATCGGGCAGAGTTCAGCATCAAAGCGATGTGTCGTGTACTTCGGGTTGCCCGCAGCGGCTGGTATGTCTGGCTCAGGCGTCGTCACCAGATGAGCCTGCGCCAACAGTTTCGGCTCACCTGCGATGCCGCTGTCCATAAGGCATTCTTTGAGGCAAAGCAGCGATACGGTGCTCCCCGCCTTGCTGACGAAATGCCGGAGTTCAATATTAAAACCATTGCCGCCAGCCTGCGTCGTCAGGGGCTGCGGGCGAAAGCCAGCCGGAAGTTCAGCCCGGTCAGCTACCGTGCACATGGCCTGCCCGTATTGGAGAATCTGCTGGAGCAGGACTTCAGCGCCAGCGGCCCGAACCAGAAGTGGGCGGGTGACATCACGTACTTGCGTACCGATGAGGGCTGGTTGTATCTCGCAGTAGTCATCGACCTGTGGTCACGCGCCGTTATTGGCTGGTCGATGTCACCGCGAATGACAGCACAACTGGCCTGTGATGCACTGCAAATGGCGTTGTGGCGGAGAAGACGCCCGGAATGTCAGCGCCAGTGATATAAGACGGTAATTCACCATTTGGATTGTCCGCTCCACCCAACATGTTGTTTCCTTAAGGTTCTCACACCAGAAAGTTTCATCCATTTTCTTCCACCCAAGTTGCGGAAGAGCCGCTTTTCATCCGTCGTTGACAGCTATGATGTCGGAAATCTGTGAGGCACCACACACTCCTGCTTTTTCCTTCATCCGTCACCATGCTCTTCAGTTAATGGTAGGACGTGTTCATTACATTTCTGTAAGCGTAAACTGACCGCCGTATGTAGCCATTAAGCCAGTATTGGTAACGTAGGTGCCCACTTTTTCAACTAGTGGACACCTGTTATGGAACAGAAAATATTATCCGCAGAACCCTGCAGAACATTTTCAAATGAGTTTAAACTTCAAATGGTTAAACTGGCTTCACAACCAGGAGCCTCTGTTGCCCGTATTGCCAGGGAACACGATATCAATGATAACCTCCTGTTCAAATGGCTCAGGCTCTGGCAGAACGAAGGGCGTATATCGCGGCGTCTTCCGGTAACAACCTCTTCTGGCGCTGGCGTTGAATTATTACCTGTTGAGATAACGCCTGATGAGCAGAAAGAGCCTATGGCGGCTCTTACTCCGCTTTTATCCACTCCTTCACAAAGCACAGTCAGTGCCAGTTCCTGTAAAGTTGAGTTCCGCCACGGTAACATGACGCTGGAAAATCCTTCACCAGAGCTGCTCACGGTGTTGATCCGTGAACTGACCGGGAGAGGACGATGATCTCGCTCCCATCAGACACTCGAATCTGGCTGGTTGCCGGCGTTACTGATATGCGTAAATCCTTCAACGGTCTGGGTGAACAGGTACAACATGTGCTGGATGAGAACCCCTTCTCCGGTCACCTGTTTATCTTTCGCGGCCGACGGGGTGACACGATTAAAATCCTGTGGGCTGATGCTGATGGTCTGTGCCTGTTCACCAAACGTCTGGAGGAAGGCCAGTTTATCTGGCCTGCGGTGCGTGACGGTAAGGTATCCATTACCCGCTCGCAGCTGGCAATGCTCCTCGATAAACTGGACTGGCGTCAACCCAAAACATCCCGCCTTAATGCACTGACAATGTTGTAAAAATGTCATGGCCGGATTATAAAAACGGTCATGAGTCGGAAATACCTCATTCGTATCACTGAGCTGGAAAGGCTACTCTCTGAGCAGGCTGAAGCCCTCCGTCAGAAAGATCAGCAACTGAGTCTGGTTGAAGAGACGGAGGCCTTCCTGCGCTCTGCACTGGCACGTGCCGAAGAAAAGATCGAAGAGGAGGAGCGGGAAATAGAACATCTGAGGGCCCAGATAGAAAAACTGCGCCGGATGCTGTTCGGTACCCGTTCTGAAAAACTGCAGCGTGAGGTTGAACAGGCTGAGGCCCAACTGAAACAACGCGAACAGGAAAGCGATCGTTACAGTGGGCGTGAGGATGACCCGCAGGTTCCCCGCCAGTTGCGACAATCACGTCATCGTCGTCCGTTACCAGCACATCTTCCCCGTGAAATACACCGCCTGGAGCCTGAAGAAAGTTGTTGCCCGGAGTGTGGCAGTGAGCTGGATTATCTGGGTGAAGTTAGTGCTGAGCAGCTGGAACTGGTGAGTAGCGCCCTGAAAGTGATCCGCACTGTTCGGGTAAAAAAAGCCTGTACAAAATGTGACTGTATAGTTGAAGCGCCAGCGCCGTCCCGCCCGATAGAGCGCGGCATCGCGGGCTCCGGATTACTTGCCCGCGTGTTAACGGGAAAATACTGCGAACACCTGCCACTGTATCGTCAGAGTGAAATCTTTGCCCGACAGGGTGCCGAACTGAGCCGTGCATTACTCTCCAACTGGGTTGACGCGTGCTGCCAGTTAATGACTCCGCTGAATGATGCCCTGTACCGTTACGTGATGAACACCCGCAAGGTTCACACTGACGACATACCAGTAAAAGTGCTGGCACCGGGCAGAAAAAAGGCAAAAACAGGACGCATCTGGACGTATGTCCGGGATGACCGGAATGCGGGCTCATCAGAGCCACCGGCGGTCTGGTTCGCCTACTCACCAGACAGGCAGGGAAAACATCCGGTACAACACCTTCGTCCCTTCCGGGGTATCCTGCAGGCGGATGCATTCAGCGGTTACGATCGGCTGTTCAGTGCCGAACGTGAAGGTGGTGCACTGACAGAAGTTGCGTGCTGGGCCCATGCCCGGCGAAAAATCCACGATGTATACATCAGCAGCAAAAGTACGACGGCAGAAGAAGCTCTGAAGCGCATCAGTGAACTGTACGCCATTGAGGATGAAATACGGGGCTTACCGGAGTCTGAACGTCTTGCAGCCAGGCAGCAGCGAAGCAAAGCGTTACTGACGTCGCTGCATGAATGGATGGTGGAGAAGAATGGCACGTTGTCGAAAAAATCCAGACTGGGCGAAGCGTTCAGCTATGTCCTGAATCAGTGGGACGCCCTCTGTTATTACAGTGATGACGGTCTGGCGGAGGCGGACAATAACACAGCAGAAAGAGCGCTTCGTGCCGTCTGTCTCGGGAAAAAGAATTCTTATGACCTTTGTCAAATATTAAGTCCAAAAAGACCTTACGCAGCTCCGGGAGCTTCGTTATATCGCGGATTAAAGAACCTGAAACAGTCAGACTGTATCTTGGATTTTACAAACTCTTATTCGGGGATTTTAGCCCCATGACGATTTACGCAGTGAGCTGGCCTCTTTCTACGTGCAGGTATTAGCGCATTCTGGCTTCCCTGAATTCTTTTACGAGGATCACTCATTCCGTGTCTGACTGCTTCAGGGTTTAATTTTGCTTCTGCTGACTGAATGATGATTGGGCAGCAAGTGCAATATCCCACATAAATCCAGTCAACTCACGAGCCACCGCCGTAATGGCTACTTGTGATTTTTTCCCTTTTGCTGTCAGACTTCGGTAACGAGAACACAATCGTTGTTGAGCTTTCCATGCAATATCTTTGGAATATTGTGTTACAGAGTCCGGTCGGTAATATATAAGCCATGCCCCAACTTTTGCAGGTGTACGATAAGACCAGGCGGCTTCGTAAAGCAGACGTCTCAGTTCGCTGTTTCCAACTTTTGTTATTCCTCTGGGACGAATACTGTTTCCACTGGAATATTCACCTGGCACCAGTCCCAGAAAAGCCATGAGCTGTTTGGGATTGGAAAATCGCGAAAAATCACCCAGTTCAGCAACCAGAGTTATTGCAATTAGCTGACCAACACCTTTAAGAGCCTGCAACTGGCAGACCAGATTGCACAGAGACCACTCAGGTAACAGGCGAGATATTTCCTGGTCGAGTTGAAGTATGCGATCTTCAATCTGCTCCAGACTTTGACAATAGTGTTGAAAAGCAATCTGTTGAGATGGCTGACTAAATGATTGATTAGCTAACCAGGTTCGATGTTTTCCTGTCCAGTGCTTTCCTGCATAATGTTTGTCTGTTCGCAATAGCATGCTCAGAATTCGCTGTCGGGCAACTCTGCTGTCTCGTTTAGCTGCTGCACGGGCTCTGATTAGATCCCGCATAGCTTCATGAGTCAGGTCAGGGATCCAGACAGGGGTAAGTTCTCCAGCCCGCAGTAACCTGGCGAGAGAAATTGCGTCCCGATGATCATTTTTGATTCTGTCTGTCGGTGATTTTGGTATGCGGGAAGGGGCAATAACCTGGCATTTTATATTCATCGCTGTGAGTTGATGATATAGCCTAAAACCACAGGGGCCAGCCTCATAGCAGGAAAGAATGTTTCCGTAAAGTCCCTGCAATTTCTGAAATAATCGACGTACAGCCTGGGCTTCGTTGTTAATCGTACCATAATAACGAACTTCGCCAAGCCGTTCAGGTGCAGCAATAGCAACCGCCAACGTTTCTTTATGCACATCCAGCCCGACGTAAGCCGCAATATTTTCCGAATGCATGATGACCTCCTCTGGAATATCCCACCAATGCTATAGTGAGTATATAAAGGTCATATCATCTACATGTTCTTCGGCAACGATCATGGAGGCGAGCGCGGAGCTCTGCTGTACGGACTAATCGGGAGCTGTCGGTTGAACGGTATCGATCCAGAAGCGTATCTGCGCCATATCCTGAGCGTACTGCCGGAATGGCCCTCCAACCGTGTTGACGAACTGCTGCCATGGAACGTAGTTTTCACCGATAAATAAGTGTCAATACGGCGCTCTGTTGACGCTTACACATTTCTCCCCCGCTCAATATCTGGCAGAGGGCATGAATACGGAACGTGACTCCGCACTGCTTGCAACATTTTTGTGATGAGGACAGACTGCATAATTGGAAATGGTGCAGTCACACTCAGGAATGGCTGTATGATATTCGGGGAGCAGGATTAGATGACTTCATCCTCCCGGATATGTATTACGTTTACTACTACTACGCCTCTGAATTAACAGAATGATGGTAACGGAAGAAAATGCCGGAAAGGGCAGAAAGCGGAAGTCTTGAGGCTGGCAGGCAATGCTGGAGCTGGACTTTCAGACAACAAAAAACATCACCGTTCTCACCCCTGCCTGACACACAGGTCTTCTGAGCGCCCAGAGCCCATTTTATCCGGGATAGTGGGACTTGCCATCCCTGTCTGCTTCATCCACCCGGCGGCATTATTGATTGTGATGGAGAGTTCATCACCACCAGGGGCGGACACGGTCATCCTCCTCTGATAACCGTGCCTGGTGGCAGCCGCTTTTACCGCAGCAGCGGCGCAGAGTCGTTACAGTATCAGCACCTGAATCTCGCCCCACAATCCGCTCCAGTGACTGCTGACAGATAAAATACACTGTTTTATCTGATGCATACGGGCTGTGACGTTATTATCTTTCCGGTAGCCCTCTGCACAAAACAGCCTTATGCAAGGGTTGCTGCATCTTGACTGCGTAACCGGCAGTGTGGTGGGGCCAGGTCTTTCAGGTTTAAGGCAGCCAGGAGACGTTACCGGGTCATGGCAGGGTATCACTGGTATACCTCCTCCTGACGGCATGGTCATAATACTGACAGTTATGTGTCTATCGGAAAAAAGCACCAATTCCGGCTTCAAAAAGATCGCCTGTACTGACCGGTGCTGCCGGGTTCAGAACTTCGTTATACACCATGCCAAACCAGTTTGGAGCCAGCAATAAACAGGGGAAGCAGAGCAGTTGCTCTGCTTTTAACTCTCCGGCTGATGCTGCTTCCTGAATCAGTTGGGTCATGGCTTGCTGTAGTGGCTGATGTATTTCCCGTAAATAAGCCTGAGCGATTACCGGGAACCGGCTCCCTTCTGTCATAACCAGGTGGGCTATTCTGGCTCTGCCTGTTGATGCGTCGTCAATTTTCCTGACGGCAGGTAACATCACTCTCAACAGATAGGCTTTTACGGTTTCCCCGTTGCGGCGGGGGGAAGATTCCAGTTCAGTACGGACGGTAGCAATGAACTCCTTCAGAACCGCTTCAAACAATAATTCCTTTGTTGGGAAGTAGTTATATACCGTGCCTTTAGCTACTCCTGCGCGCTTGCTGATATTGCTGATGCTGGCGCGAGCGAACCCTTGTGCAGAGAACTCCTCAAGTGCTGCCCGGGCTATCTGCTGTCGTGTCCTGGCAGTTTTTTCCGGGCTGCAACTACGAGTCTTTCGTGCATGATGAGGACGATTCATATTTTCTGGCATAAATAGTGGCCTTCTGTGTTGTGATAAAATTGACTTCACGGTCACTTTTGATATTCTTATCCAATAAGTAGTGCGGTAAGGCTGACGTCTGCCGCTAATATTGAAACAGCAGCATAGTATGAGCGCTATATGCTGCCCACAGATCCCCAGAAGAACTGATGGAGAATATATGAAACATTTTATAGCAACAGCAGTCATGGCATCATCCCTTCTTTTCGGCTCTAATGCTCTGGCTGCCTCATCGTCGACAGCACAGAAGGAAAGCTCACCTGAACAATCCGGCGGTACATTCAAATACTCCACAGACAGTAAGATTGCTACTGAGCAGAAGAACGTGTATGACACGATAATCAAGTATCAGAACGCACTGAATGCCGGGGATACAAAAACCATCCTGGGCCTGTTTGCTGATGAAAGTTATTCCCAGTGGAATGATAAGTTGACGGCTGACAATACAGAAAAACGCCAGGGGCAGTACGATGATCTGTTCAAGCGTGAAAAGTTTGAGACCGATTTTGCGTTTGACTCTATCTGGATCAACGGAGATACCGCGGTTGTCCGCACTCACCACCATGTGGGTTCTGTTGTAACGAACTTTAAAGAGCAGAAAACCATTATTGACCTGAACCGTGAAGTTTTTGTCCTCAGTAAAATTAATGGTGAATGGAAAATTTTCCTTTATACCTTCAACACCAACCCGCTTCAGGGCGTGGCATGATCATTATAAGCCAGGGAGACCTGGCTTATTTATAATATATGGAGCTTATTATGCCTCTTTCCCGACGTAATTTTATTCAGAATGCCGTTTTAGGAATATCTGCCGCAGGGCTGTCAACTGCGCCGGCCCTTGCCAAAAATATCTCATCTTCAACGGCACATATCATCAGTAAAACGTCTGGACATGCTGATACATCGACCAGCAAATCTCTTCATATCATCAGTCTGGACAGACTGGAGACTTCAGCAAAAGATGTGATGACGGAAGCTGCGTATGCATATATTGCTCATGGTGCTGGAGATGAGTGGACGTATCATGAGAACCGCAGGGCATTCAGTGATTATCCTTTGTTACCTCACCGACTCAGTGGAGTTGCTGCCCACAGCATTGATATCCGGACTGACCTTTTGGGCCATCATCTGGAACATCCCCTGCTGATAGCACCTATGGGCGCGCATATGTTCGTCCATCCGGAAGGGGAGGTGATTGCTGCAGCGGGTGCAGAAAAGGCCGGGGCACTTTATGAATCATCAGGGGCATCCAACCGCTCTCTGGAGGATATTGCAAAAGCCAGTAAAGGACCTAAATGGTTCCAGCTGTATTTTAACGCGGATGCTGGTGTGACCCGAAGTTTACTGGAGCGTGCAAAAGCGGCAGGCTATTCAGCCATTATTATCACAGCGGATGCGCTTGGTCCCGGGACAAGTGATGCTTTTCTCAGCATGAGCTCGCCTTTCCCTGCAGGAGCGACGTTCGGTAATCATGACCCCCGTTACGGTGGCAAAGGTGATTTTTTTAACCAAAAAGTTGAGCTGACCCCGGCTGATATTGAGTTTGTAAAAAAAATCACCGGGCTGCCAGTCATTGTCAAGGGCATCCTCAGAGGTGAGGATGCAGTGGTCGCCATTGATGCAGGAGCAGATGCCATCCAGGTGTCTAATCATGGTGGTCGCCAGATTGATGGTGTTCCTTCTGCCATCAGCCAGTTGCAGGAAGTTGCTGCAAGAGTCGGGCACAAAGTTCCGGTCATTTTTGACAGCGGTATTCGCAGGGGGGTTGATGTTGTAAGGGCTATCTCTCTTGGGGCAACGGCTGTTGCGGTCGGACGTCCTGTTCTTTATGGCATCGCAGCAGGTGGTGTCGGGGGCGTTGCCAGTGTCATTGAGCACCTGAAGACGGAGCTGAGGACGGCAATGTTACTGAGTGGTGCTCGTACACTTAAGGATTTGGCTCAGGGCTTTATCAGAAACAAGGAGACTGAGCATTGATAGTGGATAAAATCAGGTATTTTAATATGGGAAATTACACGTCGGCATTGTTGCTCCTTGCCCGTCTGATGCTGGCATGCCTTTATATGATATCCGGCGTTCCCAAGCTGCTATCATTCACTGGCACTATCGATAAAATGGCCTCTCTTGGGCTTATATTTCCGGCGATTACTGCAGCAATAGTGGTCCTTGTCGAAATCGTTGGAGCATTAATGATTGTTTTTGGCTTTTTCACCCGGCCAGTGAGCATTATTCTGTGCCTGTATACCGTGTTTGCTTCATTTCTTGGACACGCATTCTGGACGATGCCAGCTGAACTTGCACATGGAAATATGATCCATTTTTATAAGAATATCTGTATTTCGGGTGGTTTTCTTGCCCTTGTTGTATCAGGGCCCGGACGAATCTCCGTCGACAGATGCTGAGTTTCAGTAAATTAGCAAGCGTAGCGTAACAGATATCATAGCAAACAGGTATGTACGTCGCCGGGCATGGATGTTGTTTATTGATTGTATTCCTAAACCACCTCATGGGGTGGTGGTGATTGCTCTTGTTAGTAGGTATCTATCGGTCAACTCCAATATGGTATTTATAAAATCTTTAAATAAGTTTAATTAATTGTATTCTGTATCTACCATAAAATAGTCGGAATAAGATAAAGCCAGGCAAGCTGCAACAAATAAATAATAGTGTAAAAAGGTATATTTTAATCATGAAATATAAATTGGATAGTGGAAATATAGCAATGATAGTAATCAAATACAGACCTACATATTTTCATGAATAGGTCGCTCATTTCAGGGTAAAGCATATCTTTTGTCATTACCAACACAATAAATATGGTTTTTGATCGTTTTTCCCGATCGTTTTAGCAATCATGATAGGTACAATCTATCATACGCTGGTTATCGATCGGTAAAAACATTTTGAAAATGATTGTTTTGTTGGGGATGATTGCTGAACAAATGATCAATACCGGAATTAAACAGGAATTCATTTTATGAAAATAAAAGTTATAGCATTGGCTACATTTGTTTCTGCTGTGTTTGTTGGTTCAGCTATGGCCTATGACGGAACAATTACGTTTACAGGCAAAGTTGTAGCTCAGACCTGCAATGTGACCACAGGGAATGATGGTAATTTTACAGTAACATTACCCACTGTATCGAATAAGGCCCTTGCTACCCCTGGAGAAACAACCGGATTAACACCATTTTCAATTAACTTAACAGGTTGTACATCTACTGTAGATGGAGCAGGTCACGTTAAAGCCTTTTTTGAGCCTGGTTCCAGTACTGATTTTGTGACGAATAATCTTAAAAATATTGCTTCTGATAATGCCGCTGGTGATGTACAGATCCAACTATTGAACAGTGATGGTACTTCTACTATTTTCTTGGGGAAAGATTTTGCTGGTCAAGATGTCCATTCTGAAACTATTGGTGGGGATGGTAATGCCACATTACGTTATATGGCTCAATATTATGCGACCGGGACATCAACTCCAGGCAATGTAAAAACAACAGTCAATTATACCATCGCCTACGAATAACAAACGGTTTTGTATTTTGGGGCAGGAAATACTGCCCTGCTTTCTTCTGGAGATACCATGCTAAGGTTTGTGCTGTTTTTTTTTACTCTATCTGTATCTGCAGTTGTTCAGGGTAGTGTAGTTATCATGGGAACCCGTGTTGTTTATCCGGCGACTCAAAAGAGTATTAGCATACGTTTAAATAATGACAATGAATCTCCGGCATTAGTCCAGTCCTGGTTAGACGATGGAGATGCAGCAGCTCCCCCTGAGTCAGTCCACGTTCCTTTTATCATTACTCCGCCAATATTTCGTATGGACTCTAAATCAGGACAAACAGTCAGAATTGTATATACAGGCGAGTCACTACCGAAAGACCGAGAATCTCTTTTCTATCTAAATGTTCTGGATATTCCAGCAAAGCCCAGGGCAAAAAAAGACTCCGATAACTCAGAGCAGCGGAATAATAATTATTTGCAACTAGCTGTTCGTAGTCGCATAAAATTTTTCTTTCGTCCTGCTCACCTGAAGTTAACACCAAATGATGCTTATCTGAAAGTTACCTGGCACCAGGAGGAAGGCCGAATTAAAGCAGTTAATCCAACACCTTATTACATAACCTACAACAAAATTGCAGTTGACCAGAATAAGCACTTAACGCCTGTTGAACATGGTGGAATGATTCCCCCTTTCTCTTCAACAGTATTTGCACTTAAAGGCAGAACTGCGCCAGCCAGCAAAGTTTCCTGGGTTATTGTTAATGATTACGGAGGATATCAGCAAGGAGAATCTGTTCTGGAGTAAGGTAATAATGAACGCTAATAATCTGTCATGCCTGATTTACTGTCGTTGTTCTCTTCTGCTTTTTGCTGCATTAGGGTTAACAGTAACAAACCATTCATTTGCTGCTGAAGAGGCTGAGTTTGATTCTGAGTTTTTGCATTTGGATAAAGGGATAAATGCTATTGATATCCGCCGCTTTAGTCATGGTAACCCTGTGCCTGAGGGCAGGTATTATTCTGATATTTATGTTAATAATGTATGGAAGGGGAAGGCTGATTTGCAGTATTTACGTACTGCCAATACCGGTGCTCCGACGTTATGCCTGACGCCTGAGCTGCTTTCATTGATTGATTTAGTCAAAGATACTATGTCGGGAAACACCTCCTGCTTTCCGGCGTCAACAGGGCTTTCTTCAGCCAGAATTAATTTTGACTTATCGACTTTAAGGTTGAATATCGAAATCCCGCAGGCACTGCTGAATACACGTCCAAGAGGATATATTTCCCCTTCTCAGTGGCAAAGTGGTGTTCCTGCAGCATTTATAAACTATGATGCTAACTATTACCAGTATAGCTCTTCCGGGACGAGTAACGAACAGACTTATCTGGGATTAAAAGCTGGATTCAATTTGTGGGGATGGGCTTTGCGCCACCGTGGCAGTGAGAGCTGGAATAATAGCTATCCTGCCGGATATCAGAATATAGAAACAAGTATAATGCATGACCTTGCCCCATTGAGAGCACAATTCACATTAGGGGATTTTTATACGAATGGTGAGCTAATGGATAGCCTCAGTTTGCGGGGAGTCAGGTTAGCATCGGATGAACGAATGTTACCCGGTTCTTTACGTGGCTATGCTCCTGCTGTCCGGGGAATAGCTAACAGTAATGCTAAAGTAACCATTTATCAAAATGCTCATATCCTCTATGAAACGACGGTGCCAGCCGGACCATTTGTCATCAATGATTTATATCCCAGTGGATATGCTGGTGACCTTCTCGTTAAGATAACAGAGTCTAATGGCCAGACACGAATGTTCACGGTTCCTTTTGCGGCCGTTGCTCAACTCATTCGTCCCGGATTTAGTCGCTGGCAAATGTCAGTGGGAAAGTATCGTTATGCGAATAAAACATATAATGATTTAATAGCACAAGGCACCTATCAATACGGCCTGACGAATGATATTACTTTAAACAGTGGTCTTACCACAGCTTCAGGATATACAGCGGGGTTAGCTGGCCTGGCCTTTAATACCCATCTGGGTGCTATAGCATCTGACATTACATTGTCCAGAACAGCATTCAGGTATTCCGGTGTAACGCGTAAAGGTTATAGTCTGCACTCAAGTTATAGCATCAATATTCCAGCCTCAAACACAAATATAACTCTGGCGGCTTATCGTTATTCATCAAAAGATTTTTATCATCTGAAGGATGCGCTATCAGCTAATCACAACGCGTTTATTGATGATGTTTCTGTAAAAAGTACAGCGTTTTATCGTCCCAGGAATCAATTCCAGATTTCAATCAACCAGGAATTAGGTGAAAAATGGGGTGGGATGTATTTAACAGGAACAACCTATAATTACTGGGGACATAAAGGAAGTCGTAATGAATACCAGATGGGGTACAGCAACTTCTGGAAACAACTCGGCTATCAAATTGGATTGTCTCAGTCAAGAGATAATGAGCAACAACGCCGTGATGACAGATTTTATATTAATTTTACTCTCCCTCTGGGAGGAAGTGTTCAAAGCCCGGTGTTTTCCACTGTTTTAAATTATAGCAAAGAAGAGAAAAATAGTATTCAGACATCAATTAGTGGTACTGGCGGGGAGGATAATCAGTTCTCTTATGGTCTTTCAGGAAACAGCCAGGAAAACGGGCCTTCCGGTTATGCAATGAATGGGGGTTATCGTTCACCTTATGTAAATATAACCACAACAGTCGGGCATGATACTCAGAATAATAATCAAAGGTCATTTGGTGCGTCGGGAGCGGTGGTCGCACACCCCTATGGAGTGACATTGAGTAATGACCTGAGTGATACTTTTGCCATTATCCATGCTGAAGGAGCTCAGGGGGCTGCCATCAATAATGCCTCTGGTAGTCGTCTGGATTTTTGGGGAAATGGTATTGTTCCTTATGTTACACCCTATGAGAAAAATCAAATTAGCATCGATCCCTCCAATTTAGATTTGAATGTTGAATTATCGGCGACGGAGCAGGAAATCATTCCTCGTGCTAATAGCGCCACGTTAGTGAAATTTGACACTAAAACAGGAAGAAGTCTGTTATTTGATATTCGTATGTCTACTGGCAATCCCCCTCCAATGGCTTCTGAAGTTCTGGATGAACATGGACAGTTGGCCGGATATGTCGCTCAGGCCGGGAAGGTATTTACCAGGGGACTCCCTGAAAAAGGTCATCTCAGCGTTGTATGGGGACCAGATAATAAAGACAGATGTTCATTTGTATATCATGTTGCACACAATAAAGATGATATGCAATCTCAGCTCGTTCCTGTTCTGTGTATACAGCACCCTAATCAGGAAAAAACATGAAAAGAATCTTTTTCATACCATTGTTTTTAATTTTACTCCCTAAGCTGGCGGTAGCGGGTCCGGATGATTATGTGCCTTCGCAGATAGCGGTTAATACATCCACATTGCCAGGTGTTGTGATTGGTCCTGCTGATGCCCATACCTATCCCCGGGTGATAGGAGAGCTGGCGGGAACAAGTAACCAGTATGTTTTTAATGGCGGTGCCATCGCTCTGATGCGTGGAAAGTTTACACCCGCACTGCCTAAAATTGGAAGTATTACGTATACTTTCCATCAAGGAAACAGCCGTGATTCATCTGATTTTGATATCTATGATATTGGTGTATCCGGACTGGGTATTATTATTGGCATGGCGGGCTATTGGCCCGCAACGCCTCTGGTCCCCATAAATAGCTCAGGTATATATATTGACCCTGTAGGTGCCAATACAAACCCCAATACTTATAACGGTGCGACAGCAAGCTTCGGAGCTCGTTTGTTTGTTGCTTTTGTCGCAACGGGAAGATTACCCAATGGATATATAACAATACCCACCAGGCAGCTTGGTACTATTTTGTTGGAAGCAAAACGTACAAGTTTAAATAATAAAGGACTGACAGCACCTGTTATGTTAAATGGTGGGCGCATTCAGGTACAGAGTCAGACATGTACCATGGGGCAAAAAAACTATGTGGTGCCATTAAATACCGTATATCAATCACAGTTCACATCTTTGTATAAAGAAATACAGGGAGGTAAAATTGACATACACCTACAATGCCCGGATGGAATTGATGTTTATGCTACATTGACAGATGCATCACAGCCAGTGAACAGAACAGATATATTGACCTTAAGCAGTGAATCCACTGCAAAAGGATTTGGCATCAGGCTATATAAAGACAGTGATGTAACTGCCATCAGCTATGGTGAAGACTCCCCTGTGAAAGGAAATGGCAGTCAATGGCACTTCTCCGATTACAGGGGAGAGGTAAATCCACATATCAATTTAAGAGCCAATTATATAAAAATTGCTGATGCAACTACACCTGGAAGTGTGAAGGCTATTGCAACTATTACTTTCTCATATCAATAAAAACCGGTTAATCAGGAGTTAAATTAATATGAAAAATAATGACAGGAAATATATCAGTCTTTTATCACTGCTGCCTTTGCTGATTGCCGGTGCTCCGGCGTTTTCGTAGGGTGACGGGTCCGTGGCGTATCCTGAAGGTAATGGTGTCGCACGGTATCGAATACTTATGCGACTGTGCCGGGGGCAGAGGCCCGGGCTGCTGAACTTACAACCGCGGTTGGAGCTCATGCGAATTGCATCCGGACGTAGCACCACTGCTGTTGGTTCGTGAATGCATGCCAGACCAGTTCGCATCGCTGGGAACTGCAGCATGCGTTGTCGACAAAGCCGGAAACGGCATGGCTCTCAGCAGTTGGTCGGCGTCAGATGCAACTGGTGCCGTGACGGTGGGAGTTGTGGCGAAGGGCACACATCAGAACTCAATGGCACAGGGGAGTTTTCCTGTACAACCCGTGAAAATGAAGTTTACATCGGATATGACTCAGGTGTCACAAACCCTGTCAGTCCGCGGGGACCGGATAAAATCCGGGGTCCCGGTGGTATCAGTGATGGTGCATGGGATACGGAAGCAGCCACTATCAGGCAACTGAACCCGCTGACGGATGAGGTGTACAGTGGCATCAGTGGACGGATTACAGCATAAGTGCTTAAGGCGCGTGACCATACAGATACGGTCGCTGCAGAGAACAGGGAGAATATCATCCGGAACACGGTGGCCATAAACCGTAACACCAGGGGGCTGCTTTCCCCGGGAGAGGTGCTGGAGATGCATGCGGAGCGTCTGAACAGTCAGCAGGGCTGATTAATGAGAATCACGAGGAAATGAAGCGGGAGCCGTACAGTGAGGATAAATTTAACGCCATAGCGGCTGTGGGCGGGTATAGTGCCAAGCAGACTGCTTAAAGGCAGGTACTACTTTCAGTGGCGGCTATGTTTCCTGGAATGTGGGTGTCAACTGGTAGTTCTGAACCCGGGCCTGAGTCACCGGGGAGGCAGTTTTCGGTATGAAGTAATGATTCGCTGCCTGTTTTTCTCCCCGATGGCATAACTGACTGTTCCCGGGTATTCCTGAAGATCTGAGAGGAAGAGTGTATATGCTGAACTATCGCATAAGGTCAGTGCAGCTATTTATTGTAAACGGTCGGGCTGACAGGGCGCAGGTGCGTCTGGAATGCGACGATGAAGCCGTTTTTGAATGTTATCTTCTTGCTGAAGGGGAAGGGGAACTGAAAGAACTGAGCCTGTCAGAGCTGGAAGAGCGGGCGCTGATGTATGCGGCAGACAGTTTCCGTTATGAATGATAAGTCAGTTATACCGGTAATGGTAAACGGAGCCGGTATCCGGGATACAAGGGGCAGAGAGTATGCTGATTATTATTATGACCCGGGACAGATATCTGGAATATGGCCTGATGCGTATACTGAGCGGATATCAGGTCACGACAGGCAGAGAGCTGTTTAATGCCGGAAAGCAACGTCAGTCACTTCCCGAAGACAGTTATGTGATTCTCTGTGACCGTAATCTGGAAAGGCTTACATACTCTATGTTCTGTGGGCGTCGGTTTCTTGTCATTCCTGTTTCCTCTGTGAGATGCCTGACAGATATCAGGCAAACCATCCGCCGTGGAGCGTGGCTGTTCGGACATACGGCAAGGCCACTGACCCGGACAGAGATGGTGGTGGTCTTCGGGGTTGTTTTCCATGACTACGGGTTTACCTTTCTGGCAGACCGGCTGGGGATAACCATGAAGACGGTATGTGCGCATCTTTACAATGCGATGGAGAAAAATGGTATGCGCGGCGTCAGTATTAAATATCTCTGCAACACCATAGACCGGTAAAAAGATGGTTTTCTGATAAAGGCTGTTGCGACGGGGATTTCTGTGCATGCTGTGTCACGGGCATCCCAGCTCTCCGGATAATTAATGTTATGTAGTCAGGCGTGATAAATTTCATATGGAACAGGTATGCGTTTTATTTGTGATAACAGTTAATGAGGTGTTTCCATACACACTGAAGTTACCTGTAATATTAGCGGGGGATTTGAATGATGTTGCGTGGTCTGCGACCACTCGTTTATTCATGCAAATAAGTGGACTGCTGGATCCACGGTAAGAGTACAGCGAGGGCCGTATTGACGGGGATGTGTTATTCAGCGGGCAGTGCTATGCGCCACGGAAGCAGTTCGCTGACACGGTTGACCGGCCAGTCAGCTATGACGCCAAACACATGGCGAAGGTAGTTTTCTGGATCCTCGTCGTTCAGTTTGCACGTCCCGATCAGGCTGTACAGTAGCACTCCCCGCTCACCACCATGCTCAGAGCTGCGTATTACCGTGAAGGAGATCGGTGAGTAACCCTCTGTGTCGGCACATTATAGCCGTCACATCGGATAACTGTTATCCTTCTGTTCTGATGTATTCTGGGAGGTGATGTTTCACTCCTGATAAGAGCATTACTAATTACAGCTGCTTTTCGGATAACATTCGGGCAGTTTTCTTTAATTCTGAAGTCTGAAAGAGATATCAGTAATTGTATTGCTTTTAAACATTGTCAGTATTTATTTGTCCAAATCGTTCACGTTTCTCATAATCTTCCCGACAGTCACCATCACAAAACAATCCAGTCTTAACAGGTTCTCCGCAGTTATAGCAGAATCCTGTTTCAGGGAGTCTATTCCGGATACGATTTTTTAGTCTGATGCTCATGCTGAATTGTTCATTTTCATAAGCAATATCTGCACTATCTGCCATAAACGATTATATGAACGCATCCCGTTTGCAAAGGCATCCATTGTTCTGACATCGACGGTAG
>OIWS01000542.1_pt1 | contig 47863 bp, 45 predicted proteins | sample 1587611 | NCBI WGS metagenome assembly OIWS01 (sample SAMEA3888919, study PRJEB22519) | human gut metagenome | biome: human gut; feature: human-associated habitat; material: faeces | place: Denmark | collected 2010 | reverse complement strand
AGCAGTACATCCTATCGGCGGTCATGCACGCCGACGAGCGCAACCGCGCCATGTCCGACGCGCTGGGACAAGACGTGTATCACTACCATCTTCATGTGGTCTACCTCCCCGTCGTGGAAAAACAAATTCTGTGGTCGAAGCGCTGCAAGGATGAGACGCTTCGCGGCACGGTCAAAGAGATAATCCAGCAGGTCAGCATGAGCAAGAAGTGGGCTTCCAAGCCCGCGCTGGACGAGAACGGTACGCCGGTTCTGAGCGCCAAGGGTAAGCCCGTTCTCAAAAAATCCTACAGCGTTTTGCAGGATGATTTCTTCCGGTATATGCGCGACGCCGGGTACGACGATGTGGAGCGCGGCGAACGCGGCAGTTCGGAGGAACACCTGACAGTGACGCAGTTCAAGGTGCAGCGGGAGCAGGCACGGCTGGCAGAACTCACGGAGCAGAACCGACAGCAGGAGCAGCAGGCAGCGACGCTCGGAAAACAGATCGAAAAAATTCAGAATCAGCAGGTCGATGTGGCAGCCATTGAAAAGATTGAATCGAAGCCCATTCCCTTCTCTACCAAGATTGCCGTGGAGCGTGAGGATTTTGAACACCTGTCTACGCTTGCGAAAAAGTTCGTTGCAGCCGAGAAAAAGGAATCCAAGCTGCAAAAAACTCTGGACGCTGCAAACAGGCTAATTGCAAAGCTCAAGACAGAAATCGCCGGTTTGAAGCAGGAGCTTTCCGAGTACAAATCCGTTCGCGGCAAGCTCCGAACATCGAATCTGGAACGTGAAAACGCAGAGCTTCGCGGGAAAGTTCAACGCTATGAGGACGCGATCCAGCGCAATAACCTCTGGCATTTCTTCCGTCCACGCAGAGAAAAAGTGGCAGCGCGCGACGATGACCGCTGATGCCGTGTTGAGCTGAAAAAAACGGATTTTACCGAATGGGAGCGTCCAGATCGAGCAGCGTATCGTCTGGGCGCTCCCCATGCAAAAATCAGCCTGTTTTTGCAGGTGTAGAGCTAACAAAAAATCTTGAAAATGCGCCTGTTTTTGCAGAACAGGCAGAAATGGAGACAATATGAAAACCGGACTGACCAAGCGGCAGAAAACGACCTGCATCTATTTTGACGAAGCCAGCAAAACCGTTGAAATTCAGACGCATAATACCGCGCTCAAAAAGCGGTTAGTGAAGTACGCGGCAGAGTACCCCGACTTGTGCAGGCAGACCGACGACGATGAACAGGGCGGGCTGACCTTCGAAATCGACCGCAGGCGATTCGCTGTCCGTTTGACTGCGCCGTATTCGGATGAGCGCCGAAAGGCGGCAAGTGAACTTGCCAAGAAGAATGGACTGAAAGGACGAGTATAAACCACATCAGGCACAACCGCCCACAGGAGCTTGGATGCTCCTGCGGGCGACTTTTTTCTTTGCAAAGAACATCTCACGTTCTGAGGAGATTATCTTGCGAACATCGTCGTTTTGTGCTATAGTATAATCAGTCTAAACTTGGAACGGAGAATTGCGATGCCTATTTCCTACGATAAGCTCTGGAAGCTGTTGATCGATAAGAAAATGAACCGGACAGATTTGAAAGACGCCTCCGGTATCAGCTTCAATGTGCTTGCCAAGATGGGGAAAAACGAATTTGTCTCTATGGAAAGCCTGCATAAGATTTGCTTGACGCTCAAATGTGATGTAGGAGACATCATGGAGTTCGTTGATGAAGGAGATACGGAACAGTCGTGATTTCAATCGAACTACGCAGGAGTGAAAAGAAAATGCAGCAACCGTTGACTTGTGTTGAAATATGCGCTGGCGCTGGTGGACAGGCTTTGGGGCTTGCAATGGCAGGCTTTGTCCATGTTGCGCTTGTCGAGTATGAAGAAGATTATTGCAAGGTATTAAAGCAGAACCGCCCGGAGTGGAACGTCATTTGCGCAGATGTTCACAATTTTGACGGACGCCCATACCACGGTGTCGATCTACTGGCTGGCGGCGTTCCTTGCCCGCCTTTCTCCGTAGCAGGAAAGCAACTCGGACAGGAAGATGAAAGAGATCTGTTCCCTGAAGCCATCCGCCTTATCAAAGAAATTCAGCCGCGTGCTGTCATGCTTGAAAATGTCCGTGGCTTTCTTGATTCGGGTTTTGATGAATACCGCGACCACATTTTCACGTCGATTCAAAAGCTCGGCTATGTAACCCATAGCAAGCTCTTGAACGCCTCTGACTATGGTGTTCCACAGCTACGTCCCCGAGTGGTTATCATCGGCATTCGGAAGGATCAAATTGGAGCATTTGCCTATCCTGATGAACAACCAGACAACGCCCCCACTGTTGGTGATACGCTCCGTGATTTGATGGCACAGAACGGATGGGAAGGTGCGAAGCAGTGGGCATCTAATGCAAACCGAATCGCTCCGACCCTTGTAGGCGGCTCCAAGAAGCACGGTGGTCCTGACCTTGGTCCCACACGCGCCCGTAATGCATGGGCAGAGTTAGGCGTAGATGGTCGAGGAATTGCAAATGAAGCACCCGCCCCCGGATTTGAGGGTATGCCCCGCTTGACAAGCCGAATGATGGCACGGATTCAAGGTTTCCCCGACACGTGGACGTTTGGAAATCGGAAAACCGTAGCCTGTAGGATGATTGGAAATGCATTCCCGCCCCCGGTTGCCCGGGCAGTTGGAGAAAAAATAAAGGAGTGTTTGGAGCATGGATGCATTGATAGCAAACGCGAGATTCCACTTTCACAAGCAGTTGTTTGAAACCAACACACTGACGTTGACCACGGCAGGTGTCGCATCCAATGCAGACACCAGCAGCCGCGGCTCAAAGGCGATTGCGCGGAGAATCGTTGACATTCTTGTGGAGGAACAGCATCATGCTGTCTCCACGGTTGACAAAATTTCCGGGCAGACTCTCGGAAAGCAATTTGAAACGCTGACAATGGAGTTCCTGCGTGAAACCTTTCCCTATTTGCAGAACCTCCGTCCCGGAAACTGGACAATTCTTCAGCTCGGCAATAACAACAAACTGAAAACAAGCGATTTTGCGCAGTACGAGCATCTTGCTTACTTAAATGCGCTTACGACACAGAACGCACAGTTGGCTGCTGCACTCGGGAATGATTACCTCGTTGCACCTGACGTTGTTGTTTACCGCGATCTCTATGAGGACAGCGAGATCAATGCCGCTCAGCCCATTGTTGATGACGAAATCTGTAAGATGGCTGATATTCGGAAGTCTAACGGCGGCAAGCCCATTCTTCATGCGAGTGTTTCTGCAAAGTACACGATGCGCAGCGACCGCGCACAGAACAGCCGCACAGAGGCATTGAACCTGATCCGCAACCGAAAGGGACATTTGCCGCACATCGTTGTTGTGACGGCTGAGCCTATGCCGAATCGCTTGGCATCTCTTGCGCTCGGCACTGGCGATATTGACTGCGTATATCACTTTGCACTCTATGAACTGATTCGAGCAGTTAAAGAGGCGGGTTCTGAGGATGCGGTAGAAACGCTGGAAACCTTGGTGCAGGGCAAGCGGCTGAAGGATATTTCCGATCTGCCGCTGGATTTGTCTGTGTAGCTGTATATGGAAGGAATAATAGGCGTCATAAACAAGCAACCGTACAGAAGGACGTGAGGAAAGCTAATGAATTTTTCATACTACGACTTTGGGTATCTTGAAAAGGGTAAAATAGTTGAGGTTCAATTATCCGCAGCTGCAAATGTGCGGCTAATGGACTCGACAAATTATTCCAACTACAAAAATGGTAGAAAACACAGATATTACGGTGGCTATGTCACGAGAAGTCCATACAGAATCACAGTTCCCTCAGCAGGCCACTGGTATCTTACTATTGATTTAGGCGGGTATTCTGGAACAGTTAGACATAATGCCAGAGTTTTGTCTGGTATGTTACCCATTGCAAGAGAACAACTTCCGCTTGTTCAAGAGAAAAACCTATATATCGATACCATCGATGCAAATAAGGAATATGACGTTTTTATTTCTCATGCATCAGAAGATAAAGATAGTGTTGTTCGTCCATTGGCACTCGCTTTGAAAGAAAAGGGGGTCAATGTTTGGTATGACGAGTTTGAACTGAAAATTGGAGATAGTCTGAGAAGGAAAATTGACCAAGGTCTGTCAAAGAGTAAGTTCGGTATAGTCGTTATTTCTCGATCCTTTATAAAAAAAGGATGGACAAACTATGAATTGGACGGTTTGATGACTAAAGCTATTTCTGGACAACAGATATTACTTCCAATTTGGCATGATATTACCAAACAAGAGGTAATTGATTATAGCCCATCGCTGGCAGATAAGGTCGCAAGGAATACGAGTCAAGAAACAGTAGAAGAGATTGCAAGTGAAGTTGCCGAGTTAATACACTCTTCGATTTAGTTTATATAAATCCATATGAAACAGTAGTAGCATCCTGATTCACGACATACAAACCGATTTTTTCAAGGAGGAGAACAATGACATTTTATCCAAAAAGAAAAGTCTTTATTTCCTACTATCACGGTGATCAAACTGCGGTTAATAAATTTGTCCAAGATTTTTCGGATGTATTTATTGCAAAGACTGTTGGAGTAAAGGATGGGGACTTTGACTTTGATAGCACCAACCCTCAATATATTATGAGAAAAATTCGAGAAAACAAGCTGCAGGATTCCACTGTTACTATTGTGCTTGTAGGCTCATGCACACATAGCAGAAGATATGTTGACTGGGAAGTTAAAGCATCCCTTCAGCAAGGTATCACACTACCCAATGGGCTTATTGCAATCAATCTCCCCTATATGGGGAGCGAAGGTGCATTACCTGAACGTGTTTCTGAAAATGTCATGAGAGATTCCAATGGAAACGAAGTGGGCTATGCAAGATACTATGTCTATCCAGATTCCAAGCAGAAACTATATGATTGGATAGAAGATGCTTATGCAGCACGAACGACCAGATCAAATCTTATTAAGAACCCAAATGAGATGATGCATTATAACGCAAAATGTAGGCACCATGGCGTAACACATTAAGGAGAGTGTATGAATAAAGCTGATTCCAGTCTTGGGTTCTTTCGAAAGATACAAAGTGACAAAGTGTGCGTGTTTATTTCGCATAAAAAAGAAGATCAAGATATTGCTATCGAACTCGGTAAATATTTGACTGAACAATTGGACGTTGACATTTATCTTGATCTTTTTGATTCCGAATTAAGAGAAGCAGTATCAGTTGAAAATGACGCTAAGATTGTAGCATCAGTAATAAATGGGCTGAAGTTGAGTCAAGTATTGCTCTGCATTATCACAGATAAGACAAGACTGTCTTGGTGGGTTCCTTACGAAATCGGTATGGCCGATAATGCTGGCGTTAAAATTGCGTCAATAAAGACAAAGAATATTGACGATTTTCCATCTTTTCTGAAAACCAAAACGGTGCTAAATAATCTTACTGAACTCACTGAGTTTATTCTAAAGAACGGCAAGTATGGTTCAGCTTTTTATTCAGATCAACATAGAGACAGCCTTCTGCAAAGAAAAACTGGCAGTCTTAATCAGTATTTTGAGTAGGAATTCTACTGTCCACTAAGATTGGAATGGGTTATATGGATATTATCTCTGTAAAATTTGAAGGATGGCAAAATATCGTTGTATCTTTCAACTGGATAACTATTATCATTCTTTTTCTGCTCATATTATTCATATCATTGGGGATAAAGTGGATACATAAAAAAGCAATCCTTAAGACCGTGACAATTGAAGAGGCAACTATTGGAATAGGCAATAGCAGCGTGACCATTAAGTACGATGGCTGCATAAAAGAAATCGCATACAAAATCTGGATTGAATTGACCACACGAAAAATTGGTCTCAAGTTTGATGAAAAATACGACATTATCAGTGAGGTTTACGATTCGTGGTATGAAGCGTTCAAGGTCATCAGGACGCTTCTTGCAAATATTCCTGCGAATAGAATTAGTGATGCTAAGGGCTTAATCGATATAACCACGAAAGTTCTAAACAACGGTCTAAGACCTCATCTGACTGCGTGGCAAGCAAAGTATAGGGCTTGGTACAACAGCACCTTATCCGACGCAACGGCAACTCCGCAAGAAATACAGAGAACGTATCCTGAATATCAGCTGTTGATTGACGATTTGAAAAAAACCAATGATATTATGATAAAATATGCAGATGAGCTTAAACGATTAATTGACTATGAATAATTAGGTAATCAATCATAGAATCATCATTGCTATTGATAGCATCCCCTGATAGCTTTTTGATAGCAGAAAGTCGGATACCCCGTAGGATTGGGATAATTGGTATCAAATAAAGCCAAATGGAATCAACCGGTCTATACAAAAAAGTTTAGATTGCGTTTCTGCTTGGCGAGTGGGAGTAATTTTATAGGTTCAAAAAAGCCCGTAAACACTGGACTTTTTAAGCCTTGATGCCCCTCACGGCAACGATTTGGCGACATTTTTCCATTATTTAATCAATAATCGCTATCTGATCCGCAAAATCAGATAGCGATTATTTTATTTGTTCTCGGCTGAGTCTGTTTTATTTATTCTGCGCAGCCTGTCCAATTCATCTCCGGTGCGCTCAGCTTTCACTTTGGGGTAGGGGCAGCGCCCCTCTTGGAATGTATCTGAACACGGCAGTGGGCAGATACATTCCAAGGAACTCCCTCGGAGAGCCCACGACACCTTTGCAGCGAAGCTGAAAGTGTCATAGTGGGTTACGCACTTTGAAAAAGTTGCGTAACCGTTCCCCGTACTGTTTCCGCTGAACGGAGGTGATTGGGCTGGCGGAAAGGAATTGGAGCGTTATTCGTGTGGGAAAGATTACCGCAGAGGGCGTTCAGAGGAACGAACGGCACAACGAACGCAAAAACGAGAGCTATGCAAATCTCAACGTAGATACCAAGCGGATCGTCTTTAATGTTTATTTTAAGGACACCGGTGGTCTGACGTACAACGAGTATTTTCAGAAGCGCATCGACGAAGGACAAATCTCCACAAGAGGGCAGAAAGCAGGCGCGACGATTTTCAACGAACTCGTCGTTGATGTGAACACACGGTATTTTGAACAACACGGTGGCTACAAATACGCCAAGCAGTTCTACAAAGAAGCGTACCGTTTCGCCTGTGAGATTTACGGCGAGAACAACATTGTTTCGGCAGTCATGCACGCCGACGAGCTCAACAAGGCGGTGTCGGAGGAATTGGGGAAGCCGGTCTACCACTACCACCTGCATATCGTAGCAATTCCCACCGTCCGAAAAGAGATCCTGTGGTCAAAAAGGTGCAAGGATGAAGCACTCCGCGGAACAGTCAAGGAGGTCATCAATCAGGTTTCCCATTCAAAGAAGTGGAAAAACACGGTTCCCCTCTTAGATGAAAATGGGCTGCGGGTTACTGACAAGTATGGAAAGCCGGTATTTCGCAAGTCCTATTCTGTTTTGCAGGACAAGCTCTTTGAACACATGACCAACGCGGGATTTAACGGTTTTGAGCGGGGTGAGATAGGCAGTACGGCCGAAAATCTAAGCAGTCTGGATTATCAAATCAAAAAGGATAAAGAAAGACTTGCCAATATTCAGGGACGCATTGAAGCCGAGCAGAAGCGCTATGAGCCTGCCCACGAAGTCCACAAGACGATGGCCGAAATAGAAGACATGGGACAGAAAACCATTACCGGCAAGATCGTCGTTTCCAAGGACGATTATCAAAAGCTTACCGCGCTTGCAAAGGAGGGGATCACAAGCCGCAAAGAAATCGACGACCTCAGAGACCGCGTTTCCTACTATCAGGAGAAATATTTCAGCGCGGCAGCCGTTGCAGAACGATTGCAGGAAAAGTACGACCGACTGAAGGAAATATGCCAGCCTTTCTTGCAGGCATTAGAGTGTTTTCCAGAATTGGCCAATACCTTTGTTGAGAAAGTCAAGGAGCTTTTCCGCACTAAGGAAGAGCAGGAGCGCAAAGAGCGGGAGAATAAAGCGGTGGCCCGAGCAGAACGAGACAAGCACCGGAGCAAGGATAATTGGGAGAGATAAAAAAGGCAAGCGCCCGTGCGAAATCGCGCGGGCGCTTAGTTATATGTTATTGTAAAGTTTTTTTGCGTAGCTACAGGCCATTTATTGCGCCTTTGGGCATTGCTGCTCGTTGGAGCCGCGCCTAATCAGCGCATCTATGATCTTGTGATACACCACCTGATTGGGGTAATAGCGGTAGTCGGCAAAGATAGAGATGCCTGTGCCGTCGAAATACTCCAAAATTGCGGCAGCGCAGGCGGCGCTGCGGCTCTGTCCATATTCGCACTGGCAGAGGATATGCAAGCCGTCCGCTCTGGCTTGATAGATAAATGCTGCCAGCGCGTCCGCCTCCGGCAGATAGGTGTCATAGGTCAGTCCCACATCCGGCAGCACCGACAAGTCCAGATCGCGGACAGCCACGGTGAATACCCGTGCTGCCGCACCGGTGTAGTCCAGCGGTGGCGTAGGTGCAGGTCTGTCTGTGGAGGGCGGGTCATAAAAGGAAATCACCGCCGCGTGAGGCGGAAAGCCGTTACGCAGCAACTCTTCGGCACTTTTTCGGGAACAGATGGTCACATTCATAGGCACTCCTTAATAGTCAAAATCAATATCACATTCCGACATTCCCGGCAGCGGTGGGTACTTGTAGCCAGTGTCTGGAGCAGGAAACTCTGGATACTCATCGTGCTCTACTACATACAGCAGGATGTGGCGGTAGAAGGAGAAATAGTTGAATTCCGATGTGTTGGTCAGCATGGGCAGAGTATAGCGTTTGACCGCAAGATACTTGGCTAATGTCCGGTCCACCAACTCGCCCGTAATGCCGTTGGGGAAAAGTTCCGCATCCTCGTCGCGGAGCGATTCCAGTCTGTCGCGGCACTCCTCGGGGCTTTCACAGAAAGCGTCAAACGCCTTTGCATAGTACTTCTCTGGCAGTTTCATGGCCCGCCGCGTAAAATAGGGTCCGCCATCCGGATAGGGGCCGATGTACACAAAGGAAGTGATCGTCTGCAAATGATAGCATGCTTTGGTCAGCCACTCCTGAAAACGCGGATGATCCTCGCCGATGGCCAGAGCGCAGCAAAGCGCCCGACTGAGCCGGTCATCGTAGAGACTAATCATCTTCCGCAGGGTCGTTTTTGTCACCGGAATATTTCTTGGGTGCAGATTTGCAACCCAGCGGTCTTTTCCCACTCTCGCCATACCCGTTCCTCCGACTTGATACAATTCGCGGTATTCCCGCAGGGACATACCGTTGCATGGTGATTCCTCGTCCTCCGTTTGCAGTTCATTGTCATATTCCCAGCCGCAATGCGCGCAGATCCAGTACATATCCAGCGTCGGATGGCCGCAGACGGGGCAGGAAACGATGCGGAACATACCGGAGCGGTACTCTGGCGTGTTTTTCAAATGGCGTTCATTGTGCATGATGGTCCTCCCAACTGATGCAGTTTAAACAGCCGCCCTGTTGGGCGATCTCCCGGATGTTGACGGGCACGATCTCTTTGCTGAAAATCTGCTGCGCGGAAGCCGCAGCCTCGGTATCCTGCTCGATGCCAAACACCGGCAGGAAAACCGCCTGCTCTGTCTCCAAGTAGTTCAGGTAGCAGCCAACGGCGCTGATCCTGCCGGTCGGAACAAAGGGAAAATCCACCGCATCCAAGCCGTAGTCCCGCACAGACCGCTTTACCTTTTGCTCAAAGCCGCAGGATGACAGTGGGCGATTGCACAGCACGGTGCGGTCATCGAGGAATCGCGTCATGCCGTCGGCGTGACCGGTCATGTCGCTTTTCAGAGAGGGAATGATCAAAACCTCCGCCTCCAGCAGTTCCGAAAGCTCACGTACCAGCGCGGCAGGCGGATACTCCGGGTTTTCGGAAAAGACGCGGTCGCTGATCAGGACGCGCTCCCCGGACGGCGAGAACACCACGTTCCCGCCGTCAAGGTTGACATGGCTGTATGTAACCGGCAGGCCGAGCTGCGGAGCCAGATCCTTACGAAAAACGGTCCTCAGAACAGGATCGTTTTTCAGATAGGACGGCTCATAGCGGAAGGACACCAGCTTTCCGGAGCCTGTCCGCACCGGCATGAAGTCCCGCAGCCAGATATCATTTGTACCATCCAACAGAGCATATGGAACAGCGTGAGCAGCCAGTGCTGCGAACAGTGTCTCTGCGTCGGTTGGATAAAGCACAGGGAGGAGTGCAGAGAAATAGATCAATCCATATCACTCCAGTTTGAAAATCGCATCATATTGTTTTCTGCGAACTTCCTTTGAGACGCTCCTCAACGCATAGGGAGATGGGGAATAGAGCCGAATGACTTTATATGTTTTTTTGTCGATGACAACTGAAGCATGGGTTTTGGTTTTATCCCACCCCTCATGATACTGCTTGTCTGATGATTTGTTGACCCACTTCAGAATATTGGCACTTTTATTTGTGTAAATCAAAGTGTCAATTTTCGGATGCTCATGCAGGATAGCCTTTAGATTATCACGCTCTTCTATATCACACAGCGACTCATCGTCCGCCTTGCCGTTTTTATGCACACAGCTTACAACCATGTCCACCATACCCATATGCAGGTCGGCCAAAAGCCTTTTGCGTTCATCGATGGCTTCTTGTGTGTTTGCATAAGTTAGTCTTTTCCCTGACGCGTCAGATACCAATTCCCAAAAGTAATTATCTCTTGAACCGTAATAGAAATTAACATCATCATCGTACAGCGCTTCATCCGTGTTACAAAATCTGTAGGGAGGCATGGTTCCTATAATCAGCTTTGTGGCTCCCTCTGGAATTTCAGGCGCAAACGGATGGGTAGATTTTTTGTCCATTTCCTTTTCCTCCAAATTGAAATTTTTGTAGAAGCTATGCTATCATCATACCACGTTCGGTGAAAATATCAAGCGCGGTACAGCGGTCAATAGCACTGATTCCTTCTGTGCTCCTCCAGTACGCGTCGGATCCTGTCCTTGCGCGCTTCGTCCAAATCCTCGTTTTCGTTGTGATACTGCGAAACCGTCTCGTGCGCCATCCCGGGACTGTCCTTTGCGGTGGCGCTGCGGATGCGTTGGATGTCGGAATAGAGCAGCGTTTCCTTCTCGAGAAACGCTTCGGTGATTTTTTCAAGAAACAGTTCATTCCGGGAGAGAATGCTTTTCGCCTTGTTATAGCATCGCTCCAGCTCTGCCTGCACCGCTGCCTCGCTGCGGGCGTTCAGGCTTTCGGACATACTGACAGAGTGGTCGCTTTCAACATCAAGCAGAGAAAATCCCATCGTTCCCACATTGGCGGCCGCCTCACGGATAGAGTTGACCGCGCGCTTGATATCTCTGCCGCAGCCCTCTGCGAGCTGCCCCGGATATTGCATCTCCACGGCGGCTTTACCGGCCAGTGCAATGATCGCTTCACAGGAATCGGGAACCGTTGTACAGGTATGGACAAAGCCGCCGCAGCGATTTTCTCTGGAGGGAAGCAGCGAAGCGAACCCAACACTGCCGGGGGATAGAATTTCACACGCCACCAAATGCCCCGCCTCATGAAGCGCGGTCTTTTTGACAGCTTCCTCAGAATTATGGGGAACATCTTCCGAGGCGCCGTATTGCTGCTTCAGCACCGTGCCGACCATATCCTCCATTCCGATGCTGTCCTTTCGTGCAAAGGCTGCGCGGATCGCCGCTTCATTCAGGATCGTCTCCAACTCGGCACAGGAATGATAGCTCATCATTTTTGTCAGATCCTTCATGTTGATGTCATCAGAGACCTGCTTCCCAGATAGGTAGTGGGCGATGATTGCTTCGGCATCGGCCGCCGTTGGCGGCTGGATTCTGATTTTACGGTCAAACCGACCGGAGCGGCACAGGGAATCCGGCAGCTTACGAATCTCGTTTGCCGTGGCGATCACAAATACAGCCGTTTCCTTTACATCATCGATCCCTGCCTGCACAGCCACATATTCCGGTGCGTCACAGCGGGAGCTATCCTCATTGGCAAATTTATCCATGTCGTCAAGAAGGAGGACAGAGGGTGCTTCTTCCTTTGCTTTTGCAAACGCCTGCGCGATGCTATTGATAAAGGCGTCGCCGCCTTTGTCCCGTCGCACCGTAACCGTGTTCAGTCCGCATTCTTCCATGAAGCAATTTGCCAAAAGGCTCTTGCCCAAGCCGGGGTCGCCATACAGCAGCAGTCCGTGGGGCAAACGAGCGCCCATTTTCTCATAGATCGTCCGGTTGCGGATCATATCGCAGATTTGCAGCAATTCCCGCTTGATGGATTTGTACCCGATCACCTTGTCAAATGAATTCATATTTCTTTCTCCTTTACGGTATTTGCCGACAGTATAGCACCCCTTATAATAAGACCTTGCTATATAAAATTATATAGGCTAAAATGAGGCCTTTTGAGCAATTTTCGTATGATTGCACAAATTGCGGTTGCCTTGTATAGTCATTATCACGATGATTTGTGCTGAATTTCAGTGCAGATTTCGGATCAGAATGCGGACAAAGAAACCGCAAGTCACCAAAATGATGACTTGCGGCTGTTTTAGGTGCCTCAATGAACTGTCGATTCCCTCGGCGAACGCGTCGTTTGTCAGTCCCAAACTCTCAGAAGTACGATTGGACCGGAATCGGAGACATGGGTCTCGCCCACAATGATTTGGTAGGGCTGATACGGCTCGACCACGATTTTCTCCACGCCTTCCCGGTTGGATAGCTCGCGGACGAGCTCGGCGGTAGATACATTTGATAAATCCATTTAGAGTGCTCCTCTCTGTGTTACCATCCTGAATATTCTCTGCGCTGCCTGATTCGAAACTCAGCATACTTACGATACCACTCGACTGCCATTTTGTACTGCTCTGTCAATTTATAAAACTGTGCCAAATGATGCATTCCGGCTTCGCTTCCCTGTTCGGCAGACTTAAGCTGGAGCAGCGGATCAATACGGATGCTGAGTTTCAACTCCCTGATCCACCCACTCTAATGACCGCTAAAACCTATAAGCAGCGGTTCGTTGCCCCGTTAATCAAAAAACTGAAAGAGGTCATCCGAGAGATGTTTTATCACTATTACAAGGCGCTGGACAGCTACCATAGGCTGAACACCACCAACGGTCGGCTCTATCGAGAAAACGAGCATCTGACCGCCACCAACGACCGGCTCAAAGGAAAAAATGATGCCCTGCGCTCCGAACTGAAAGATTTCCGTTTCCTACGGAAAGTTCTTGGCAGTCAGCAGATCGATAACCTGATTGCACAGGCGAAAGATATAGAGCAGCAACGAAAGCAAACCCAGCGCACAAGGCGCAGAAATACAAATTATGAAAGGTAGGAACAGACAATGGCAAAGACGATTTTTGAGAAAATGGGCGGTACTTATACGCAGGTCGGGGATTATCTTCTCCCCGATCTGAAGCTGCCCGAAGAAGAACAGCAGCCCATCGGCGTGTGGGGACAGCGCCACCGGCGTTACCTGAAGGATCATCAACGGGCAACCTATGCCACCCTGCTCACCAGTGGAAAACTGAATAGCTACCTTGCTGACATCGACCGGCAGGCAGAGGAGATGTTCTCTCGGCTGGTAAAGCAGATGGCTGAGGCAGAAGGTGCCACAGAGGAGCTGAAAGCCGCCAACCCAATGGAGTGGGTCGGCAGGATGAATAGCATACGAAGCAGAGCTATGGAAATCGTGAATAGCGAGTTGATTTACACAGCATAAGCACATCGGAGGCAGGTGGGAAGTCCCTGCCTCCGTATATTATTCGCAACTTCTTGCGAATTTTAGCGCCGAAATTAAATACAATCCTTGACAAAGTGGCCTTTCGTCTATATAATTATATTATTAGAATGTCAATTTCCGGAGGTGCGTAGTTTGCGGATAAGCTATAAAAGACTATGGATACTGCTTATTGAAAAAGATGTTTCCCCCGCTACGCTGAGGAAAGATTTGAACATTGCAACCGGTACAATGACGAAGCTACGCCGCAATGAAGAAGTAGCCTTGTCCGTTCTTTTGCGTATATGTGAATATCTTGATTGTAATATTGGGGATATTTGTGATGCGGTCAGAATAGAGGAACCATTTTAATGCTTTCTAACACCTTCAACTTCAATGCCAAATGGAGAAAGGAACACTATGATTGATTCAGATACAAGAAAACATCTGTTTTGCGTCAATTGCGGAGCGAAATTGCAAGATAACGCCAATTTTTGCGGTGCTTGCGGCTGCCCTATTAGATTAGATCTTCCGTCCGATAATATAAAAGTCTGTGAAGAAGTCAGTGCCGAAGCAAATACTGACAATAAACCTGTATCAACAGTAAAGGGACCATTCAATCTTACAATTGCTGAGAAAAGGTACACAATACGAAAAAACTATACAATTCGTGGCGACGAGGGGGATGTTCTCTATATTGCAAAAAGCGAGGGACTTCCTAAAATGCCGGAGATTGTCGTATATAAAAAGGACAAGCAGGTCGGCAAGATCGAGAAAGAGCTTTTTGCGAAGCCATTTTGGGGTGACCCGGAATACATATTATACTGGAGAGGAAAGAAATACGCTTCTCTCCAACGGAAAAGGGCACTTAAGCGTGTATATGAAATTCCAGAAAAGGGATGGCGATTTGAGTTTGGCGTTATGACCTCAAAACTCTACGACCGCAACAATTCACTATTGATGACGATGGGCAGAATCATATCGTCCGGTCAGGACCGATATTCAGTCGAGTATTATGATGTTGAGAATGAGCCAGCAGCAATTTTGTTTGCATTAATTGATGCTATGGCTGTTGACTTAGAATAATCCCTATTTTGCAAATTAGATCAAATTGAGAAACACTTTACGGAGGGAAGCGGCATGGAATTACTGTACTGCCCATATTGTGGAACAAAACTAGATAAAGGCGCGAGGTTCTGTAAAAACTGCGGAGAATCTCTGATTCAGAAACAGCAATCAGCTGGTGAAAGATTATTCCACGAACCACCTAAACAAGATGAACAGCAGCCTAAAGCCGAGCCACTCGGAGAAGATTCGAGAGTCAAGAGAAAAACTGTGTATGATGGCGAAGTGCATAAATGTCCCAACTGCGGTGAATTGTTAAAATCATTCACAACAGTATGCCCGACTTGTGGATATGAACTACGTAGTGTGAAAACAAATAGCCCCGTCGAGACTCTTGCAAAGAAAATAGAACAAGCATCATCATTAGATGAAAAAATTGAGTTGATTACGAACTTTTATATACCGAATACCAAAGAGGATATTTACGATTTCTTTATTTTGGCTGTTTCAAATTTGGAAGATAAGTGGTATGACACGGATGATGCGTGGAGAGCTAAGCTGGAACAGGCTTATCATAAAGCAAAGCTTTCCTTCGGAAACACTCCCGAATTTGAATATTTGGAAAAACTGTACACTCGCACTCGCAAGGAAGTAAACAAAAGAGAACGAGGAATTGCTGCACTTTTTAGAAGAAACAAAACCGTATTTATCGGCAGCGTGATGGCAATGGTTGGTATTACGCTGTTGGCTATTGGCATAATTATGATGATTAACAAGGTTGAAGTCGGAGCTTTTCTTCTTTTGATGTCTATATCGTGTTTCTGCTTTATCCCAGCTATTTCTGAATTTACCAAGGATGAAAAAAAGTAAAAAGAAAAAGCTCAGCAGAAAAGTAATAGTTCCATCCGAACCATCGGAAATGACCACGATGAGTTCTATCATGAAGACTACGATGACATGGCGGAGTATTTGAAAGCTCGTGGCTTTAGAAATGTTGTTGCGAAACCTGTAAAGAAAGGTCTTCTTGACACAGAAGGAGCTGTTGAGGGCATCAGTATTGCTGGCAATACCGAGTTTGACGGAGACGATGAGTTCGATATTGATTCTGCAATAATTATTCGATACTATTCGAGAAAACGATAAGGAGGACAAATCATGGCTTTGTTTGACAGAAACAAAAGGAAGGGCGGATTTATGGATGAAATCCGTTGTGATGAGCCGTCCTATCTGATCTGGAAATGGCATCCGTCTGGCTCACAGTTGGGAACCAACAATCGGGAAAACGCCATCCGCTGGGGTTCCTCCCTGCGAGTCAAAGATGGCGAAGTGGCCGTCTTTGTATACAAGCAGAAGAACGGCACCATGCAGGATTTCATCGTCGGTCCCTTCGACGAGACGATCAAGATGGCAAACTTTCCCGTGCTGGCCAGCATTGTAGGGCTTGCTTACGACGGTGGAACTCCGTTCCAAGCGGAGATATACTTCATTAACCTTGCGCAAATTATCCAAACAAAATTTGCTGTTCCGTTCTTTGACGTATATGATCCGAGATTTGATGATTTCGGTGTTCCTGTTGCAGTAAGAGGAACCATCAGCTTTAAAATTAGTGATTATCGTGAATTTATAAAGTTACATAGACTCAACACTTTCAAGCTTGATGACTTCCAAAGACAAATTCGTGATGCAGTAGCGAGATATGTTAAAGATGTTGTGGCTAATGCACCCGCAACAAATGATATTCCGTTGGTGCAAATTGAAACCAAAACCGCACAAATAAATGATGTGGCTGAATATGATATATCGCAAAGATTAAAAGAAACTTTCGGCGTTGAAGTTTCGGGCGTTGATATTGGTGCTATTGAGATTGATAAGTCGAGCGAGGGTTACAGGCAGCTTATGTCCGTAACAAAAGATATTGCCTCTGCTAAGGTTCAAGCCGAAACTACAGACTATGTAGAAAGACTGCGCATTCAGCGTGAAGAGGGGCAATATGCTATGCATAAGCAAACTCAATCTGCCAATATCGGTGCGTTTCAGGTTGAAAAACAGACCGAAGTCGGCATTGCAGGTGCTGAGGCTCTGGGACATATGGGTAAAAACGGCGCCGGCGGAGTTGATTTAGGGAACGGCGGTACAGGGTTTAATCCTGCCGCTATGATGGCGGGAATGGCTCTCGGCGGTGCTGTCGGTCAGAATATTGCCGGAATTATGAACAACTCAATGGCTGGTGTTAATCAAACCGCACCGAGCGGAGCAACACCTCCACCCGTTCCTGTTGTTGCATATCACATTGCGGTGAACAGGCAAGCAACCGGACCTTTTGATTTAAATGTATTGCAACAAATGGCTACTTCAGGTCAGTTCAATGCTGATAGTTTGGTATGGAAAAATGGAATGTCTGAGTGGGTTAAGGCAGGCACTATTGATGAATTAAAATCAATGTTTGTTGTTATGCCACCTATTCCTCCGGTTGAATAATTATGAAGATAAATACAGACTTAGTTAAAGGTAAAAAGTATTCCTCTGTGGTTAAACCAAACACTCTTAAACATTCTCAGGAATATAGGGTGCTTGCCACTTTGCGTTACTTGTATACTTCAAAGTTTGATACAATGATTACAGGCGAAGCTCCCGATCTTCAAGACAGTGCAAGTAGTACGGGAATTGAGGCTACCGCCGCTGTAAAAGAAGGTGATATGAAAGTATCTCGCGCCTTTTCCGAATTAAATCAGGGTAAACCTAAGGATATAGAAAAACGCAAAAATATCATCAAATCAAGCGGATATTTCTCTGTCCCTCTTAAAGATGAAAAGGTTGCGATATCTACCTCTGGAACTGCCGACGGAGAGAAACGCTTTTTTCAAGAAAGCATACGAAGAAAGACGAAAAAAATTCAGCAGTACCGATCAAATTTTAAGAGGATGGGACTTGCCATACTTTTGCCCGAAATTCCAACCTCTTATGCAGAAAATCACTTATCTGAGTGGATTACCGAACTGTTTGACGAGTCTGCAAACTTGTTTGATTTTGTGTATGTTATTTCTCATCGTTTCTGTTTGTATTATGATACGCAAGCGAAAATTACCGAAAAGCGTTCACTCACCCAAGATGAAAGTTGGTTACTCGCTACGATTGGCAGAATGACCGCTGAGGGCGAATTAACAATGACAGATACAGAATGGCAATAACCACTTGATTTATGTGGTGCAATTAAGTATAATATCCTTGTCAGCGTGACAACACAATGACAACAGGAATTATGATACACCGTAATTCTTGGATAATCTAAGCAATCCTGATAATCGGAGCTAAACTACATATACAAAACTGTTTAGGTCATGGTTTCAGGGAGCGAGTGGGGATAATTTTATAGGTTCAAAAAAGCCCGTAAACACTGGACTTTTTAAGCCTTGATGCCCCTCACGGCAACGATTTGGCGACAGAATTTCATTATTCACGAGAAAAGAGCTATCTGATTTCAAATGAAGTCAAATAGCTCTTTTTGTCATACGCCAATTATAATGAAATCTTCGTTCTCTCCGATTTCTTCTGTGACCCAACGGTCTATATCAGACACAGCTTCCTTAGCTTCGTTTACAAATTCAGAGGGTGCAATCTCAGAAATGTTCAGATGTATGATTTCCCGCCACTTTCTTCCTGTAACACAAGTATCTTCAAACATATCAAAGGATGTAATGATTTCTCGGAATAATCTTTCCAGAAAGAAGGAAATGCGCTGACCAGCACATACAGTGAATCTTGTCGAAGAAACTTCCTACCGGCACCAGAGCTCCCTTTTCTGAATTCAAGGTATCGCGAAGGTATTCCATGTGACTGTTGAAGACCTATTTGAATTTGTTGATGATGAGAAGTAAGGTGTTTACTATGGAATTAAAATCATTTCCACTAATAAAACCGATACAGGGGTGAGCGGCCAAAGGAGAAGCGGGAAATCTCTCTATTCTTTACTTTTAGGGGGAATTATGGTATAATCCGAAGGGAAAACTGCCCTCAAGGAAAGGAACGCGACCATGAAACAGAACCGGAAAGTCCCCAAGCCTCCCCGCGATCTGCGTGCGGTGATCCACAAAAAGCCCACTGTTTTTGCGGTGTATCTCATCCTGCGTATTGTCGTCTTATTGACCCTTGTTTCCTCCATTATCCGCGGGGAGTACGAAAACGCCTTTGTGTGCCTGCTGGTGCTGTTTTTATTTATGCTGCCGCTTTTTATCCAGCAGAACTTTGGCATAGAGCTGCCCAGCACGCTGGAGATCATCATCCTGCTGTTTATCTTCGCTTCCGAGATCCTGGGGGAACTGGGGTGCTTCTTTATTACCTACCCCAACTGGGATTCTATTCTGCACACCACCACCGGCTTTTTATGCGCGGCCACCGGCTTTGCGCTTATTGATATTCTGAACCGCAACAGCAAGATCAAGTTTGAGCTTTCACCGGTGTATGTTTCGCTGGTGGCTTTCTGCTTTTCCATGACCATCGGTGTGCTGTGGGAGTTCTTTGAGTTCGGCATGGACCGGCTGTTCCTAATGGATATGCAGAAGGATACCATTATCCACAGCATCACCTCCGTGATGCTGGACCCCACCAATATGAACATCCCGGTGACCATTGGGGATATCACCAGTGTGGCGGTAAACGGGCAGGAGCTGGGCTTTGGCGGGTACCTGGATATCGGGCTGTACGATACCATGGAGGACCTGTTTGTCAATTTCATCGGGGCGCTGGTCTTTAGCTTTATCGGATATTTTTACATCAAGCGCCGCGGGGAGGGCAAGATCGCCAAGGCTTTTATCCCCACCATTACCGAGCCCAAACCGGAGGAAGGACCTGCTGAAGTACCGGCTACGCCCACGACGGAAGAATAAAGGAAGGCTTACTGCTGCTTTGCCTGGAAAAGGGCGGCATCATATTCGCCGCGGGTCTCATAGTTTGCGGGGTCGATGCCGTAGGCGGAGCCATCCTCACAGGAAAGGCGCCAGGCATAGCAATTGCCCCTTAGCCCGCAGTGGAAGGGCTGTACCGAGGTTTGACGGGTGGGCGCATCGAAGGCCCCCAGCGAGCCCAGCTGGCCGCCCATCTGCATGATCTCATCAAGGGTATTCAGCCGGCCCATTCCCGCGGCGATGCCGGCCGCGGCATAGGGGTCCACCCGGTAGGAGTGTTTGGACGCGCTCTCCCTTTGGCGCAGCAGGGCAGAAAAGACATCCAAGGCGAGCGCTGCGCCCAGATCGATCAGGTCCGAGACGATGGGGCAGTAGGAGCTGCTCTGTTTACTGCTTTTATGTTTTGCCATAATGATTCCTCCTTTGCCGGCGCGTGGGCCGGATGCTGGCTTTTTCTCTTGTACAGCCCTATCTTAGCATCTTGTGTGTCCCATAATCCGGACTTAGAAAGGCATATCTCCCCCCATACAGGGAAAGCCCGCGCCGATGATACCACATCGGCACGGGCTTTTATCATTGGGCTATTTATATCGGTGCGGGGCAGGGGGGCGTCACTCCAACAGGCCGCTTTCACGCAGCAGCAGCTCCACATCGGTGCCCTTTACCTTCTTCAGCAGGATCTTGACCGCTTCCCGCTCGCCGAAGGAGAGCGGCAATTCGCTGATGGGCTTCTTATCGACGGCATAGTAGCAGGCACGCAGCAGCTCACGCACATCGTACTTGCTGCCCCATACCTCCGGTACACCGCGGTCGATATCCAGCAGGGTGTAAACCGATTCCATACCGGTACGCATGGAGTACTCGGTGGTGAAGATGGTATCGCGGGGTGTTTCGGCAAACTGCCCGATGAAGGCGAAGTTCACGGCGCCATCCGGTACCACCTTGGGGCGGTCGCTTTCCTTGCGGGGCTGGAAGAAGGCATTGATATAGGGCATATAGCAGGTAGTGGTATTGCAGGCATTCGTAGCCAGCTCCTCAATGCGGTCCTCCGGGATGCCGATGTGGTACAGCCACTCACGGCAGATCTCCTCGCCGGTGCACTCGCGCATGGGCTTTTTAACAAAGTTGCCCTCGCAATCGGTATGCAGGCCGTAGACCCACACCAGAACGGTGTTCTTATCCTGGCTCTTGAACTGCGGCTGGCGGTTGATGGTCCAGGAGAGGTACCAGTGATCTACGCTGTCCTTCACGGTGACAATACCGCCGGTGGTCACCTTGCCGGCACGGGGATCGCGCTTGCAGATATTCATAATGTGGCGGATGACTTCCTCATCAGCGGTGGCAACCGTGGCACTCATCCAGTTGGTGGCCTCCACATCGCTGCAGAAGGCGTCGGGGTTGCCGTATTCGCCGTGCCGGGCCTGGGCGGCTATGGCCTTCCACATATCCCAGGATTCACCGCAGCCATCTTTGACGCCAGAAAGATCGGGCGCGTGGGTCTGGTCGCCGTAGCAGGAGGTATCGGTGCAGCAGCCATTGGTGATGAAAACAAGATCATCCTCGATGAGATCAATGGTCTGCTCCTTGCCGTCCTTGACATAGACGATCTGACGGGCGACCTTCTTATCGCCTTCGGTCTCGATGACAACATTGCGCACGTCCATACCGTATTCAATGCGGACGCCGTGGGATTCCAGATACTTCACCAGCGGCAGGATCATGCTCTCGTACTGATTATACTTGGTAAAGCGCAGGGCGCTGAAGTCGGGCAGGCCATCGATGTGGTGGACATAGCGGCACAGGTAGCGCTTCATTTCCAGGGCGCTGGACCACTTTTGGAAGGCGAACATGGTCTGCCAGTAGAGCCAGAAGTTGGTGCTCCAAAAGCTTTCCGGCAGGACTTCGGAGATCTTTTTATCCTCCAGGTCCTTTTCCGGGGTAATGAACAGCTTGGAAAGGGCCATGGCGCTTTCCTTATCCAGCGCGAACTTCTTATCGGTGTGGGCGTCCTCGCCGCGGTTTACGGTGGCGCGGCACAGGGAGTAGTTGGGGTCGTGCTTATTGAGCCAATAGTATTCATCCAGTACGGATACACCGGGGGTTTCGATGGAGGGCACATCGCGGAAGGTATCCCACATCACCTCAAAGTGGTTATCCATTTCACGGCCGCCGCGCATATAAAAGCCCTTGGTGACATCCTTGCGGCCATCGCAGCTGCCGCCGGCCAGGTCCAGCTTTTCCAGCAGGTGGATGCGCTCGCCTTTCATCTGGCCATCGCGCACCAGGTAAAATGCGGCGGTAAGACCGGCCAGGCCGGTGCCGATGATATAGGCGGATTTGTTATCGACGCCCTGGGGCTTTTCGGGGTGAGCAAAGCTCTCGTAGGTTCCAGCGGAATAATACATAAATAGGCCTCCTGTAGAATTTGGATTGGAAGCGGCGCTCCCTTTGATGGCTTTATTGTATCCCTCCCGAACGCAAAATAAAATAGACAGAAAAACCCCCGTGACAAAAACCTCATCACGGGGAAAGAGCTGCGAAATTTTTTATCAAAGCGGAAGTTTTGTCAAAAGGCGCTGGGCTTATCGGTGCGGAAGCGCTCCAGCGCGGCGCTGATGCTGCCCTGGATGACCAGAGCCAGCTTATTCACCAGCAGCTCCGGCTCGGCCCGCATATCGTCCTTGATCCAATCCAGCATGAGCCCCACAAAGGAATAGGAGTGGACCTGCGCGATGAACTGCTTATCCTCCTCCCGCACCGTCATCCCGGCGGAGCGCTCCGCAATGACACCCATGATGAGCTGATCGGTGAGGGGGACCAGGTATTTTTCCACCTGCTCCCGGCTGACGCACCGATAGACATTCATCACAAAGACCTTATTTTCCCGCACCGCGTGGAAGATTTGAATAAAGCCCTGCTGCCAGGTATCGTAGGTCTTTTTGTTGGCCAGTGCCTTGGCAGCGTCCTCCATGCAGGCCCATTCCACCAGGTCGTAGATATCCTTGAAGTGATAGTAGAAGGTCATGCGGCTGATGCCGCAGTCCTCGGTGATATCAGTGACAGTGATTTTGGAAAGCGGCTTTTCCCGCAGCAGGTTTTTCAGCGATTGCTCCAGCGCGCGTTTGGTGATCTGGGACATGGGGCATCTCCTTCCGGCTCTATTTTTTCCTATTATAGCATGCGGCGGCCCTACCGTTCCAGCGGCTTTTTGTAAACAAACCGAACCATGGAGGAAAAACGGGACAGGCGGGGGCTTTTGTGGTATAGTAATGGTATAATAATGCTTGCAAGGAGGATATGCCATGAGCTGCTTTATTACCCATTACGCCTCCCCGCTGGGACGCCTGCTGCTGGCTGCCGATGAGGAGGGCCTGACCGGTCTGTGGCTGGAAGGACAGAAGTACTTTGCGGCCGGACTGCCGCAGCAAAGGGAGGAGCAGCGCACGCCGGCTCTGGAAGAGGCCTGCCGCTGGCTGGATACCTACTTTACCGGCCGGGAGCCGGATTTTACCCCGCCGCTCCACCCCGTTGGGTCGCCGTTCCGGCGGGCCGTGTGGGAGCTGCTGCTCCAGATCCCTTACGGGCAGACCACGACCTACGGCGCGCTGGCACAGCAGCTGGCTGCAAAACAGGGCAAGACCCGGATGTCGGCACAGGCAGTCGGCGGGGCGGTAGGCCACAATGAAATTTCCATCATCATCCCCTGCCACCGGGTGGTGGGCACCAGCGGCAGCCTGACAGGATATGCCGGGGGCATTGAGAAAAAAGTGCGCCTGCTGCAGCTGGAGCATGTGGACATGAGCCGCTTTTTTGTGCCGACAAAAGGCACGGCAATCTAAAAGTTGTATGAGGAAATCCATCGATCATGAGAAGGTTTTTGCAATGCAATACACCAAACTGGGAAACTCCGACCTCAATGTCTCTAAGGTCTGCATCGGCTGCAAGATGAGCCAGATCGCGCTGGATGTGACTCTGACGCCGGAAGAGGTGGAGTATCTGGAAGAGCTCTATGTGCCGCACCCGCTCACCAGTGTGGTTCGCCCGTCGGTAGAGGCAAAGAAATAAAATAAGCGATAAAACAGCATAAAATGAAGGAAACGCCGGGGCCTCTGCGTGAACAGAAGCTCCGGCGTTTATAGTTATTTGGGTTGATTCAGAAATCAGAGATAAGCTTCAAAGAAATGCTGAGCCGCCTGCACCCGCTCCTTCTCGCCGCCCTCATGGGCAAAGCCGGGAAGGATGGTCAACTCGGTGTGCACCCCGTGGTCTTGCAGGTTCTTTTGCAGGCTCTTCATGCGGGCCACGCGGTTGTCGCCGTAAGGCGAATCGCCGATGAACTTGGTGTCGTTTTCGCCGACGATGACCAGAACGGGGACTTTCTGGACCGCTGCAAGGTCAACGTCATGCCCGAAGTAGTTCTTGAAATCCCGGGTGCCCCAGAAATAATCCTCGTCCGGGTTCAGGAAGGTGGGACGGCCCGGTGCACCGATGGCGCAGGCACGCAGTTTTTCGGGATGTGCGAAGAGAAAGCGGTTGACGAACTGGCCGCCGCCCGAGTGGCCGAACAGGAAGAACTTGTCTGTCTCCACACCGGGATAACGCTTGGCCATGTCGTCGATCATGTCCAGCAGGATCTGGTCATAGCGGACGCCGTCGCAGGAAAGAAGCTTATAGCTGTTGAAATCATCCCGCTGGATGAGGCCGCCGGGAAAGAGGGGAGCCAGAACCGCCACATGGTCTCGGTCGGCCAGCTCTTTGGCGTGGCGGACGTAATCTTCCACCGCGCAGCCGGTGCCGTGGATGATGACCAGCAGCTTATAGTGCGGGTCTTTTTCATCATAATAACAGTCCGGCAGATGGACCCAGTAGGGAAAGCGCTGGTCGGTGGGACAGTGCCAGAGCATATTCAGGTAGGCGTTGCCAAACAGATTTTTCTGCTGTTCCAACGTCAGGTTGGAAGCAAGGGGATTTTCTTTTGCCATAATAGTTGTACCTCACAATTCGATTTACAGGAATTTGCCGAAGAAGAAGCTTGCCACCACCAGCATGATGGCGCCGCCGATACGGGAAGAGATCTGTGCATAGGACATCAGCTCCATGCGGTGTGCGGCGCCAAGGCACTGGACGTCGCCGGAACCGCCGCCATTGGCCATGCACAGGCCGGCGGTCAGCATACCCTCGACGGGATAGAAGCCAAACAGCTTGCCCATCAGGAAAGTGCCGATCATGGCGCCGATGACAGTGGCTGCAATGATGAGAATGTAGGCAGGGTTGGTGAAGACCTTGGCGTAGTCCGACAGGTTGGTGCCGATGCCGACGGTGATCATCAGGGGGAAGGACATATACTTAACGAAGAACTGCTGCATCCCCTTGGCACCAGCCTTGACATTCTCCGGCAGGATGTTGGAGATGTTGAGGATAGCAATCAGGATGACCATGAAGGCGAAGGTGTGGATGGAGAAGCCAAGGTCCAGATGGTTGTTGATGATGGAAATATGCTTGGAATAGAGGTTGGCAACGTTATAGCAGACAACGCCGAGGGCCAGACCCGTGGCGTAATCGGCCACAGTGGGCTTGTATTCTTCGGCAGTGGAAGCCTTTGCATTTTCCATGCCCTTCATGAGCTGCCCGTTGCCGGTGAGAGAGGGATGAGCATTGCCCAGCTTATTGAGCAGTGCACTCATGATGACGGCCACGAGGTTTCCGATGCTGATGATGGCGAAGGCAGACGCATACCAGGTGGAAGCATCGCCGCCGGTGGCAGCCGCCCACATCTTGCTCATGGGCTGGATGCCTGCGCCGTTGCCGCCGCCCATGACGGGGATGGCATAGCCGGTGATGGCCTCGATGGCGCCCACGCCGGTCACAGCGCCCACAACACCGGCCAACGCCAGCGCGCCGACGATACCGGCAAGGATGGTGGGAATATAACCCACAAAGGATTTGAGAAGCATTTTACGGTCCACCGAGAGCACAGAGCCGGTAATCAGGATCAGAATGTACAGGTCCAGAAAACCAGTAGTGCCGTTGAAGGTGTTCAGGGCTTCCTTGGAGCCCTCACCGATGAGATTGAAGGTATTGAAGGCACCGGCCACAAGGCAGGCGAAGAGCATGCCGCCGCCGAACCAGGTCTTCCAGACGGGGATGTGATCGCCCACCCAGCCCAGCAGGGTGCCGACGACCATAGCGAAGGCCAGTGCACCGACCATGTTGGTCAGCATCCAGTCGTTGGCCGCCATCACCATCATCAGAGCCGCCAGAATCAGGAACATCCAAAGGGGAAAACCAAGGATCTTGGTTTCTTTTAACGTTTTCACTTTGCGTCCTCCATTTCATTTCTTTCAGGTTGTCCGATTTATTTGCTAGCAAATCTAACAATTGCATTATACGACGTGGAGAATGAATTATGCAATACTTCCTCGATTCCGCGTTTTCGCCGGGCCGATAACCATTTGGAATCGCGCGAAAAAGCGAGAACGCTTTCAAACGAAACGAACCGGGCCGGAAAGACGTCGGCTCGGTTCGGGCAATGCGGGATGGTTATGGAGTGGATTCCAAATGGTGATTGGCTTCCAGCCGCTGGTTCACCATAAAACGCCAGACGGCTTCTGCATCGGGGGAGAGGGTGCGGCCCTTTTTCCGGGCAATGATGATGTAGCGGTATAAAGCGTCACCTTTCGGGATGCCATAAAGCGGCGGTTGGCTGTTGCCATGAGAGTGCTGGATGACCGTGGTGTGCGGGAACAATGCGATGCCGCAACCGCTCTGCACGACCGAGTAGCGGGTATCGACGTATTCCACCCGGAGAGGGTCCAGTGGAGTGACACGATATTTTTTGAAGAAAGCATTCTCCGCGTAATACAGCCCCTGCCCGGGGGTGGCAAGAATGTACCGCAGCGAGGGGTCGCGGAAGCGCCGGGACTCGATCTCCACGGGGTGCTCCAAAGAATTGCCGGAGAGGTCCAGCCCAGCCAGAAGGGGAGAGCTTTGCGGGATAACGAAGACCAGAGGGTCCTCTTCCAAAGGCATATATTCAAGTTTGCTGGAGAGGATGGGGTCGGTGTAAATGGCAAGGTCTACCTGCTCTTCTTCCAGCAGTTCCTCGCATTTACGGGCGCTCGTGTCCAGATATTCCAGGCAGATGTTGGGGTAAGCGGCCATAAAGGCGGCGGTGTGGATGCCGGCGTATCCGCCGCCCCGGTGGGTGGTGGCAATGCGGACCGGGACCGCCGGGGTATGGCGGCTGAGAGCGATGTCGTTTTGAAAGTCCTGCTCCAGCTCCTGATACCGCCGGGCAAAATCCAGAAAAAGCTCCCCCTGCGGCGTGGTGGTGATGGGCGTGTGGGCGCGGTCAAACAGCTGGAAGCCCAGCTCTTTTTCCAGCTTGCTCAACTGCTTGGTGAGGGCAGGCTGGGAGATGAACAGGTGCTTTGCCGCCAACGTGATGTTTTTGCATTTGTCTACTTCCAGCACATATCGGAAAACGTTGGTGTCCACAACAAAGCCTCCTCCGAAAGAAATTGCGTTACTTTTTCAGCGTGGTCTCAGTCAGGTCCAGCACCGGGCCAAAGGGGTCAAACACCAGTCCCTGGATGCCGTCCGCGATGAGCAGCCGCTTCTGCTGGCTGAACAGCGGCACCACGGCACAGTCACTCAGCAGCTGGCGCTCACAGTCGGCCAGCAGGGAACACCGGGCGCTGCCCGTGGCGGTGCTGCTGGCGGCAAGCTGGGTGGCGTAAAGGGAGTTGGCGTAGCCCGTCAGCCCGCCGCCCTGGGCGGTGAACTGGGCCAGCACGTTGTATACGCTGCCGCTCTCGGCGCTGATGGGGGCCAGCGCAATGGTGTAATTGCCCTCGGCAAGCCGCTTTTCAAATTCCTCCGGCTCCACTTCTTCCAGCGAGAAGAAGAGGGAAAACTGTTTCTGCCACTCGCCGTTGATCTCCTCGGCTGCCTGAGTCAGGCCGCTGCCGGCGGGCAGCAGGAGGGTGACATTGTTGAAATCAGAGTTGGACATTCCCTGCCGGGCCTCGCGGTAGAGGCGGACGGCATCGACCGGGGCGGGGGTGGGGTCGCCTGCGGCGTCGCGGTAATCGATGCCGTCCACGGTCAGCCCGTCCGGGATGAGCCCCGTGGCAGGGGCGAACAGCCCGGAGTCCGGGGTACTGGCGGCGGTGCGGGCCACCTCGGCCAGCGCCTGCCGCAACGGGGTAGAGCCAAACACGGAATTGCAGTTGAAGAGCAGGCTCCAGGTGGTATCCGAGTAGGAGATGCTCTGCAGGCTGGTGGCCTCGCCGGTTTCGTCCAGAGCCGCGGAGCATTTTTCATTGGCAATGAGCTGGGCTGCCGACTGGCCGGAGGCACCGGTATTCTGCACCAGCCGCAGGCTGTCGATGCGGTTCCCGCTGGGTTCCCGGCGGAGGAACAGGCCGCTGGCGGTCCAGTTATAAAGGTAAAAGCTGCCGCTGGAAAGGGTGGAGGCGGCGCTCAGGCCATAAGTACCCCGGGTGCTGTTGAAAAAGTCCTCGTCGCAGGGCATGGCGCCGGGCAGGGTGAGCTTGGAGAGAAAATTCTCGTCCGGCTCGCTCAGGCAGAACACAAGGGTGGCATCACCACGCGCCTGAACGCCAAGGGCTGTCTCGGGCAGCTGGCCTGCCAGCACGGCGGCGCTGTTCTCAATGGCGGAAAATTCCACCGCATAGGGAGAAGCAGTATCGGCCCGGAACATCCGCCGGAACGCAAACACGAAATCCTCGGCTGTGATGGCGTAGTCGGTGGCTGCGCCCTTGGTGGCGGCATAGGTCAGGCCGCTCTTTAACGTAAAGGTGTAGGTGCGGCGGTCCGAGGAGACTTCCCAGCGTTCCGCAAGGGCGGGGACGAGCTTGCCGCTGGCGTCCTTACGGACAAGGCCGCTGTAAAGGTTCTCGCAGGCGATGACGTCCGAAGCCGTGGAGGCTACCTGCGGGTCGAGGTTTGACGGGATGGTATCCACGAACCAGGTAAAACTGGCCGAGCCCGAGCCGCACCCGGCCAGACTGAGTACAAACACGGCAGCGAGGAGGGCACAGAGCACCCGGCGCGGGCCGTGGGAAAGATTTTGTTTGGTAGATCGTTTCAAAGGGAAAGTTCCTTTCAGGGCTCCAGGCCCCCGTTTTGCGTGTGCCGGGCGCTGCAGGGCACGGGCCGGGATAACCCGTTGATGCAGCGTCGAAAAAAGGCGCACTGTAAGTGTAGCAGAAAGCAGGGGAAAAGACAATTGCCTTTTTGTGAATTTCTCAGGGGATTTTGTTGCTCCGTTTGGCGGTTTTCCGTTGCCAAGCAGACCGAAAAGGTGTAAAATAAGGCGGAATCCCTTTTGAAATAGTGCATCACTTTGTATTTATATAGGAGGAACCTGATTTATGCAGAAAGAACAGCAGCAGCTTGCCGCACTGATCAAGGGCAAAAAGGTTGCATTCATTGGTGCCGGCGTCAGCCATAAGGCACTCATCAAGGAGTTTGTGGAGCTGGGCGCTCATGTGACCCTCTGCGACCAGAAGAAGTCCGTGGACGATTTTGGCGATTACGCTGCCACCATCCGGGAGCTGGGCGTTGACCTGAGCCTGGGCGAAAACTACCTCGAAGGCTTCAAAGGCCAGGACATCATCATGCGTACCCCCGGCTTTGTGGGCTATTTTGAAAAGCCCCTGCAGGACGCTATGGCGGCGGGTACCATGGTCACCAGCGAGGTGGAGCTTTTCTTTGATTTCTGCCCCTGTGAGATCGTGGGCGTGACCGGCTCCGACGGCAAGACCACCACCACCACCCTCATCTCCAAGTTCTATGAGGCCGCTGGCCGCAAGGTGCACCTGGGCGGCAACATCGGCGCCGCTCTGCTGCCCATGCTGCCCGAGGTGGCTCCGGAGGATGTGGCGGTTGTGGAGCTGTCCAGCTTCCAGCTGATCAGTATGCACAAGAGCCCGAAGATCGCGGTGGTCACCAACGTTACCCCCAACCATCTGGACCACCACAAGGATATGCAGGAGTACATCGACGCCAAGCGGAACATCCTCATCCATCAGGTGCCGCCCTGCCGCGAGGTGCTGGGCTATGAGAACGAGATCACCCGTGGGATGCAGGCCGACTGCAAGGGTAAGCAGGTCTGGTTCACCCGCCTGCACGAGACCGACAATGGTGCTTTCCTGCGGGATGACGGAATGCTCTGCATGGCCGAGGACGGCGTTGTGACACCGTTCCTGGCCCAGAAAGACGTCAAGCTGCGGGGCCTGCACAACATCGAGAATCTGCTGGCAGCTGCCGCTGCCGTCTGGGGCGAGGTGCCGGTAGAAGCCATCCAGAAAGTGGGCAGCACCTTTACGGGTGTGGAGCACCGCATTGAGCCGGTCCGTGTGCTGGACGGCGTTACTTATTATAATGACTCCATCGGCACCAGCCCCACCCGTACCATCGCGGGCCTGCGCAGCTTCAACCAGAAGCTCATCCTCATCGCGGGCGGCTACGACAAGCACATCCCCTATGAGCCTCTGGCACCGGAGGTCATCCGGCATGTCAAGACCCTGATCCTCATGGGCGCTACCGGCCCCCGCATTGAAAAAGTGGTGCGGGAGCATCCGGATTTTGCCGCCAGCGGCCTCGTCATCGAGCACGCTGATAACATGCAGCATGCTGTGGAGCTGGCCCGAGCCGCCGCTCACCCTGGCGATGAGATCATTCTCTCGCCCGCCAGCGCCTCCTTTGACCTCTACCCCAACTTTGAGGCGCGCGGCCGCGAGTTCAAGAAGATCGTCAACGAGCTCAAGTGATCGCACAGGTAAACACGCCCCGCCAGCGTCAGCGCTTTTTGAACGCCTGCCGGGGGAAGCTCTGCTGCGGGGCCACCCTGCCGCTGGCGCTGCAGCTGCTGGGCAAAGCCCAGCCGGGCCGCTTTTTTGCCGGGCCGACGCTGGCGCTGGACATCGGTGGCCGCACGGCCTGGGCGGCAGGCCACGCCAACCCCGAGGAGCTGGCCAGTTTTCTGAATTTCTGCGGCTGCAGGGCCGTCATTCTGGATGAGGCCGAGTGCCCGCCCCCTGTGGGCTGGCAAAAGACGTGTGGCCACACCATCTTCGGCCTTGCGGCGGGGGAACAGCTGCCCCTGCCAGCCCAGACCGAGGCGCAGAAAGCCCTCTGGGACAGCCTGACCTTTGTGGAAGATCCGGCTTCCGGCCCGGTGGCGGAAAATCTGTTCCCGGACCGGCCTGCCCGGCGGGATGATTTTTACTCGGAGCTCTGCACCAAGCGCAGCCGGGGCAAGGCACTGGTCTGGACCTTGGAGCAGGGCGGGAACATCGTCTGCACGGTGGGAGCCTACGCCCTTTGCAACGGGCAGGCCTACATGGCCTGCGGCCAGACCGCCGAAGCTCTCCGGGGCCAGCGGGTCGGCGGGCGGCTCATCGTCCAGATGGCCAACGCCCTCTCCGCGCAGGGGAATCAGCCCGTTTTCCTCTGCAGCCCCGAGCGGGTGCATTTTTACACACAACTCGGCTTCCACCCGCTTGGCACCCTTGCGCGTTACGAAAGCCCGATTGGAAAGGATTAAAATTTTTAAACATGTCAATGCTGAACCATTTCTTTGATTATAAACCCGAGGTGCTCGCCCTGGACGAAAAGGCCATGGAGCTCTGCCAGCCCTATTTCCGCCACATGGAGGAGATCCGGGATTTCAACCAGCTCAAGATGCTCAAGGCTTTTGGGGATACCCAGATGTCTTCTACCGATATGCTTGGCACCACGGGCTATGGCCTGTGGGATTCCGGCCGCGCCAAACTCGAGCAGATCTTTGCCCAGGTGATGGGCGCGGAAGACGCCCTTGTGCGCAGCCAGTTCCAGAGCGGCACCCATACTCTGGCCGTGGCCCTGTTTGGTCTGCTGCGGGCAGGGGATACCCTGCTGGCCGCCACCGGCCGTCCCTACGATACGCTGGAGGGTGTCATTGGTCTGGATGGCAAGGGCAAGGGCACCGGCACCCTGATGGACTACGGCGTAAAGTACGACGAAGCTCCCCTCAAGCCCGATTTTACCCCGGATTATGAGCTGATTGCCCAGAAAGCCCCGGGGGCTAAGGTCTGCCACATCCAGCGCAGCCGTGGCTACCTGCAACGCAACGCCTTTGACCTCGAGACCATCCGCAAGGTCGCCGAGACGGCCCGCAGGGCAAACCCGGACATCATCATCTTTGTGGACAACTGCTACGGCGAGTTCACCCAGACGCAGGAGCCCTGCCAGGTGGGCGCGGACCTCGTGGTGGGCAGTCTCATCAAGAACCCCGGCGGCGGCATTGCCCCCACGGGCGGCTACATCGCAGGCCGGAAAGATCTGGTGGAGCTGTGCGCCTACCGTCTGAACGCCCCCGGCCTGGGCAAGGATCTGGGCTGCACGCTGGAAACGCCCCGTGATATGTACCTGGGCTTCTACTATGCCCCCGGCGTGGTCTGCGAGGCCATCAAGACCGCCATCTATGCGCAGTGCCTGCTGGAGCTGCTGGGCAAGAACCCCATCCCGCGCTACTGCGACGACCACAACGACATCGTGACCTGCTTTGATGCCGGCACGGCGGATGCCCTTGTGGGCTTCTGCCGCGGTGTGCAGGCTGCCAGCCCGGTGGACAGCTACGCGGCCCCGGAACCCTGCCCGGAACCGGGTTACACCGATGAGGTGATCATGGCCAGCGGCAGCTTTACTCAGGGCAGCACCATTGAGCTCTCCTGCGACGGTCCCCTCCGCGCTCCCTACACCTGCTACCTGCAGGGCGGCCTGAACTTTGCCGCCAGCCGTGCCGGTGTGCTGCTGGCCGTGCAGAACGCTTACTTTAAAAACTAAGACAATCTTTCCGCCACAGCTGACGCGGACGCGCCTGAGAGGGCAAGAACGTTATTCCAAAATTGGCAGCTTCAGCGTAAAGCGGCTGCCCTTGCCCACCTCGCTTTGCAGGGCGATCTCCCCGTGGTGGAGATGAGCCAGCTCCTGCGCGATGGTCAGCCCAAGGCCGGTGGAATCGTGCTTGGTGTTGGCCGTGGTGTGAAAATAGCGGTCGAACACGGCTGTCTGATCTTCCGGCGCAATGCCGCACCCGGTGTCCTGCACCGTCACCCGGGCGGTTCCGCCCTCCCGCGCGCAGGTCACTGTGACCACACCGCCCGCAGGAGTATAGTGGATGGCGTTGGTGACGAGGTTCTGCACCACCTGCTGCAGGCGGACATTGTCGCCCCAGACGGGCAGGAAGCAGTCCGTCTCCGCCCGGAGGGTGACCCCTTTCTGGGCGGCTTCGCTCTGGCAGGCGGCACAGACAGCGGCGGTGGCTTCGTTCAGGGCCACCCGGTCCTCATTGAGCAGCACCTGCTTCTGCTCGAGCTTGGCCGCCAGAAAAAGGTCTTCCGTCAGACTGCGGACAAAAGCCACCCGCTGCTGCAGGGCCGGCAGCAGGGCCGGCAGGGCGTCGGGAGCCTCGGCCAGGGTATCCAGCCCGTTGCTCACGGCAAACAGCGGGCTGCGCAGGTCGTGAAAGATGTTCAGCATCATGCTCTTGCGGGCTTCGGTCTCCTCGGTCAGGGCCCGAGTCCGCTCGATGACCCGGGTGTCCAGCTCCTGGGCCAGCTGCTCGGTACGGTCAAACTGCAAAGCAAAGCGGCGGCAGACGTAAGTCATGCAGCCCAGCGCGAACGGGATATCGAACACCCGGGCGCACCGCAGCAGGTAGAGCGGGTAGCACTCTACATAAAAAGGGAGAATGGGCAGCAGGGCCCACACCCGGAACCCTGTTGTGATGGCGCAGGGAAAGAGCAGCAGCCCGGCGGCTTCGTACCCGCGCAGGTAGGCTGAAAGCAGCAGGCAGAGGCAGAAGCACATGCCGACCGTCAGCGTGCCAAACCGCAGCATGGGGAAGCCGGCTTGCCCCAGCAGCAGAAAGACTGCCGAGGCGGGCACCACCCATTTGGCGGGCAGAGGCAGTGCCAGCAGCGCTGCGGAGAGCAGGGCCGACGCCAGGATCGTGATGGCAAAAAACAGCCGCATGAACCGCTGGAGCAGCCCCTGAAACCCGGCAGGGAAAAAGGCTACCAGGGTGCCCCAGAAAAAGAGAACTGCCAGATAGAGGAGAAAATAGCGCAGTTCCGGCTGCTTTTTGTAGTGGTAAAGGGCCAGGATGGCAGCGGCCAACGTGGCAAAGACGATGAGCGCCACCAGCTGCAGATGGCTGCGGACCCAATCGCCCAGGGGGCTTTGAATCTCTGTCCGTGAGATGCCCCCGGAAAGAACGAGAAAATGCTGATTGAGCAGGACGCCCGCCAGTGCGATGCCCAGTGCCAGCAGCACCGCCGCCGCGGCACAGAGCTGTTTTTTCCATTTCATGTTGGATTCCTCCCCCAGAAACCAGTTGAGAATTTGAACCGGATACGGTATACTGTTAATAGTATAACAAAGAATAGCCAAAAAGGGGAGAGCAAATAGGGATGATCCGCGTTTTAATGGTGGAAGATGACCCGGTGATCCGTGACACCACCCGGTATTTTCTGCAGAGCCAGCAGAATTTTGAGGTGGTGTGCGCTGAGACGGGCGGCGATGCACTGAGCCACGCCCGGGAAAAATTTGATGTCATCCTCATGGACATCCTGCTGCCGGATACCAACGGCGTGGACCTGTGCCAGCGGCTGCGCAGCTGGCACCACTGCCCCATCATCTTTACCTCCTGCCTGGACGATACCGACACGGTGGTGCGGGCGCTGGAGATGGGCGGTGACGATTTCCTCACAAAGCCCTATCATAACAAAGTGCTGCTGGCCCGCATCATGGCCAACATCCGCCGGGTGCAGATGGACGCGGCCGAGCCCAATGTCAATGGCTATCACTGCGCGGCTTTTACGCTGGACGCCAACCGCCACAGTGTGGAGCACGACGGCCAGAGCATCCACCTGGCCGATATGGAGTACCGCATCCTCTCGCTGTTTGTCCGGTACCCCAACACGTTCTTTACCGCCAACGAGCTCTACCAGAAGATCTGGGGCAAGGACAGCCTGGGGGATGTGCGCACCGTGCAGGTGCACATCCACAACCTGCGCGGCAAGATCGAGCCGGACCCCGCCAAGCCCGTTTACCTGAAAAATGTCTGGGGCAAAGGCTATATCTTCCAGCCGGAGGGCCGTGGTGCGGACTGAAAATTTAAGATTGCTTAGGGAATGAGCGCCCGCTTCTTAAGGAAACTTAAGCAGCGGGCGCTTTGTTTTGGAAAAGATAAGCAAAAAAATAACAAAACAGCCCTGCCCGTGTAAAATCAACGGGAAACCGGGCTGGGAAGCGGAAAAGAAGCTTAAAAATTCTTAAAGGACAGGGCTGGGGATTTGTGTTAAATTATTGTCGAACGAAGTCGCCCTTTTCCGTCAAAGGGCAGGTAAGATGGTAAAATCACGAAGCAAGGAAAGGATCAAACCTCCATGAACAAGATTTCCCGCAAAGGCTTTCTGAAAATCGCAGCCGCTGCTGCCATGTCTGGCGTGACCGCCGGTGCCCTGGCTGCCTGCAACGCTGCCAAGGATTCCGCTGCCGCTTCCAGCGCGGTTTCTGTCCCTGCCGGCAGCTACATCCCCGGTACCTATGAGGGCACCGCGGAGGGCATCTCTTCCACCGTCAAGGTCACCATGACGTTCTCGGACAGTGCTGTCACCGATGTGGTGGTGGATACCTCCGGTGAGACCGCTTCCTACGGCGCTGCCGCTGCCGACCAGCTCAAGGAGCAGCTGCTCTCTTCCGCCAACGGCGAGATCGACGGTGTTTCCGGCTCCACCATCACCTCCGACGCCGTGATGAAAGCGGCCAAGAGCTGCTTTGCACAGGCCAAGGGCGAAGCGACCGTCAGCTCTGTCCAGCTGCCCACCGGCGATGAGACCGACTGGCTGGGCAAGGAGCCCGACATCGACGAGGCTGCCATCACCGAGACCATCGACACCGACATCGTCATTGTCGGTGCTGGCAACGGTGGCATGTTTGCCGCTGCTTATGCGGCTGCCAACGGCCTGAACTTCCGCATCATTGAGCAGAACAGTGCCGTGCAGGACACCCGCCACTGGTATGGTGCCATTGATTCTGCCGCTGCCAAAGAGGCGGGTGTCCCCGCTACCGATAAGGCAAAGCTGCTGAGCGAGATCTCCCGCTACGCATCCGGCAAGTGCGACCAGCGCGTCGTCAAGACCTGGATCAACGAGTCTGCCGCCATGCACGACTTCATGCGCGGCATTCTGGAGGATCAGTTCGGCTGGACCTGCGAGTTCACTTCCGGTGCGGAGGCAGCCTGGCCCGCAGAGAACGCGGAGCACAACACCGATTACCTGTATCCCGTGCAGGAGCACAACTACCGCCAGAGCGAGAGTGAGTCCGGCCTGCAGCGCAACGAAGCACTCCAGCAGTACATTGAAGAGCTGGGCTACAGCATCGACTTCAAGACCAGCCTGGCCAAGCTGGAGAAAGACGCCGATGGCCGCATCACCGGCATCATCGCCCAGAGCACCGAGGATGACCACTTCATCCGCTACAACGCCAACAAGGGCGTTCTGCTGGCCTGCGGCGGCTTCCCCGGCAACCCCTACATGATGGAGCAGCTGGATCCGCTGGGTGCCTCCGTCACCACTGCCTGCTCCTACTCTCCGGCCGATAAGGGCTACGGCATCCGTGCCGCTGTCTGGGCCGGCGCAAACTTCGACAAGGAAGCTGCTCCCATGCTGTTTGATCGCGGCATCGTGGCTCCCGGCGTGGACGGCGGTTATGTGGCAAGCGACTCCGCTTTCGGCGGCAAGGCCTTCCCCGGCCCCATCCGCCAGTACAACCCCGGCACCCAGCCTTTCCTGAAGGTCAACCGCAACGGTGAGCGTTTCGCCAACGAGAGCAGCCCCTACAACGATATTGTTTACGCGGCTGCCCATCAGCCGGGCCGCGTCTACGCACAGATCTGCGACGCAAACATTCTGGAGGACGCAAAGCGCTTCCACACCATCGGCTGCTCTGCCCAGACCCGCAATGCCGGCGCAGAGTATATCCAGAAGCAGATGGACAATGCAGAGAAGGAGGGCGTCTTCTTCAAGGCCGACACCATCGACGAGCTGGCCGACAAGCTGGGCTTCACCGGTGAGGCCAAGGATACCTTCCTTGCTACCGTTGAGCGTTACAACGAGCTGTACGACAAGCAGAACGACGAGGACTTCGGCAAGCCCGCTTACCGTCTGAGTGCCATCCGCACCGCTCCATTCTACGGCTGCTGGCTGGGTGCCTCCCTGTTGTGTACCGAGCAGGGCATCGCCATCAACGACAAGGGTCAGGCTCTGGACAATGACAACAAGCCGATGCCCGGCCTGTATGTCACCGGCGATATGTCCGGCTCCTTCTTCGCCAACAACTATCCCTGCCTGATGGCAGGCGTGGCTATGGGCCGCACCCTGACCTACGCCATCAAGGCCATCAAGCAGATGGGCGGTCTGGAATAAGTTATCCCTCAGTGGTACCTGAGCGCATAAGATAAAAAGACACCGCAGAAGTGTGAAAGCTTCTGCGGTGTCTTTCTTTGTCGAAAACCCTCTATACACAAAACCACAAATGGCGGAAAAGTCTTAAAAACAGGCTCAGCACACGGCCCGATGGACGGGCAGCGGCTCCACGATGTCGGGATGGATGCCCTCACGGTAGTCGAGGTCGCCCTGGTCGAGGCCGCGCAGCAGCACCTCGGCGGTGGCGATGTTGGTGGAGATCGGCACGCTGTGCATATCGCACAGCCGCAGCAGGTTCTGCTCGCTGCTGCCGTTCTCGGCCTTGAGCGGGTCGCGGAAGAAGAGCACGAGGTCTACTTCGTCGCAGGCCACCCGGGCCGAGATCTGCTGGATGCCGCCCAGCTTCCCGGAGAGGTAGCAGTGTACGGGCAGGCCGGTGGCCTGCGCCAGCATCCGACCGGTGGTGCCGGTGGCAATGACTGTGTTGCGGGATAGGATGCCGCTGTAAGCTGTGCAGAACTGCAGCGCCAGCTCTTTGCGGGAATCATGTGCAAGAATAGCAATCGTCATAACGCTCTCTCCTTCATTCCAAGTATAGTGTTGTGAGTGGGCGGATATGCTCGGAAGAGTGTTCTCCGCAGTAAAACGGTCTGAAAAGTTGAAGTCTTACGGAGAACAATTCTCGATAAACAGACTAAACCAGTGCGATTGTGTCAAATCACACCCTCATTTTAAATTTAACCCGCAGAAGGCCCGTATGTCAAGAGGTTTGTTGTGATTTTTGCAAGATAAAATGGCAAAAGTATGACTATGGCTTTGTGGAGAATGGAGAAAATTTGGATACAAGGAATTATTCTCGGATGTATTTGCAAAACTTTTTCAACCAAAAGTGTGCTTGAGAGAAAAACGGTCCATCTCGATGAAACAAAAATACAGGCTGAGGCATTCAGCCTCGGCCTGTAGAGGAAATTGAAGAAAATTTTTGCCACGGCGGTGCGCTATCCCGGAAAAATCCGAAAATTATCGGGTCTGGCCGTTGCCGTGGATGATGTACTTGTAGCTGCACAGCTCGCCGAGGCCCATGGGTCCCCGGGCGTGGAGCTTCTGGGTGGAGATGCCCATCTCACAGCCAAGGCCGAACTCTCCGCCATCGGTGAAGCGGGTGGAGCAGTTGACGTAGACGGCGGCACTGTCCACTGCCGCCGTGAAGAGGGCAGCGTGGGCGTCAGTCCGGGTCAGGATGGCTTCGCTGTGGCCGGTGGAGTGAGCCGCGATGTGGGCGATGGCTTCCTCCACGCTGTCCACGACTTTCACCGCAAGGATGTAGTCGAGGAACTCCGTGTCGAAATCCTTCGGCCCGGCGGGGGTGCCGGGGATGAGGGCGGCAGCGCGCTCGTCCAGCCGCAGTTCCACCGAGTGCAGACCCTTGGCGGTGCGGTCGGGGCCGAGGCGCTGGGCCAGCTTCGGCAGGAATTCGCTCGCAATGGCGCTGTGGACGAGGCAGACTTCCTCGGCGTTGCAGACGCTGGGGCGGCTGGCCTTGGCGTTCTCGATGATGTCCAGCGCCTTGGTCTGGTCGGCGGTGTCGTCCACGAAGATGTGGCAGATGCCGGTGCCGGTCTGGATGCAGGGGACTTTCGCGTTCTCGACACAGGCACGGATGAGTCCGGCCCCGCCGCGCGGGATGAGCAGGTCCACATAGCCGACGGCGGTCATCAGGGCGTTGGCCGAGGCATGGGTGGTGTCCTCAATGAGGCAGACTGCTGTTTCGGGCAGACCGTTTGCCCGCAGACCCTGCCGCAAGGCCTGAACGATGGCGTTGGCCGAGCGCCACGCCTCTTTGCCGCAGCGGAGGATGCAGGCATTGCCGCTCTTGATGGCGAGGGCGGCAGCGTCGCTGGTGACGTTGGGGCGGCTCTCGTAGATGATGGCGATGACGCCCATCGGCACGGCGGTCTTCTCGATGACGAGGCCATTGGGACGCTCGATGTGGCTCAGCACCCGACCCACCGGGTCAGGCAGGGCGGCAACGTCCCGGATGCCCTTGGCCATGGCCTCGATGCGCTGAGGCGTCAGGGCAAGGCGGTCCAGCATGACGTCGCTGATGTGCCCCTTAGCGGCGGCCATGTCCTCGGCGTTGGCGGCGAGGATGGCGTCCATGGACTCAGGTGCGCAGAGGGCATCAGCCATCCCGAGAAGGGCAGAATCACGGGTGCCGCTGTCCGAAAGGGCAACGGCAGTCTTGGCCCCGCGGGCGGCTTTCAGAATTTCCTGTGTGGTCATGTTATGCCTCCTGTCTGTGGGCCGCAAAGCGGGTGCCTGCGGCACGGCCCTCGGCGATGTCATAGAGCAGTTCGGGGTGGGCGCCGTTCGCGATGACCATGTCAGCTCCGCTGGAGGTCACCATCCGGGCGGCCCGGAGTTTGGTGGACATTCCGCCGGTACCCAGCGCCGAGCCGGCTCCGTCGGCCAGCGCCATCACCTCGGGCGTGATGTCCTCCACCAGCGGGATGAGCTTTGCGTCCGGGTGGGTGTGGGGGTTGGCAGTGTAGAGGCCGTCGATGTCGCTCAGCAGCACCAGCAGATCGGCTTTGATGCAGCAGGTGACGATGGCGGCGAGGGTGTCATTGTCGCCGATGGAGGTGATCTCGTCGGTGGCGACGGTGTCGTTCTCGTTGATGATGGGCAGTGCGCCCAGCTCCAGCAGACGGGTGAGGGTGTTCTGGATGTTCTCACGGCGGCTGGCGTGCTCGATGTCCACGCCGGTGAGCAAAATCTGCGCCACCGTGTGGTCGTAGGCGCTGAACAGCCGATCGTAGGTGTACATCAGCTCACACTGACCCACGGCGGCACAAGCCTGCTTGGAGGACATATCGGTAGGGCGGGCGGAAAGCGACAGCTTGCCCACACCCATGCCGATAGCACCCGACGACACGAGGATGACCTCATGCCCGGCGTTCTTCAAATCGCTGAGCACTTTCACCAGCTCTTCGGTGTGGCGGATGTTCAGCCGCCCGGTGGAGTGGGCCAGTGTGGAGGTGCCGACTTTGACTACGATGCGCATAGATCAACCCTTCCCCATCTCTTTGGTCTTGTTGTAGGAGGCGATGACGGCGTCCATCACCGCGCCCCGCAGGCCCTTTTCTTCCAGCACCCGCACGCCCTGGATGGTGCTGCCGCCGGGGCTGCACACGGCGTCCTTGAGTGCGCCGGGGTGTTGGCCGCTCTCAAGCACCAGCTTTGCGCTGCCCAGGACCATCTGGGCGGCGTACTCCTGCGCCTTGGCACGGGGCAGGCCGCAGGCCACGCCGCCGTCGGCCAGCGCCTCGATGAACTGGTACACCCAGGCCGGGCCGCAGCCGGACACGCAGCTGGCCGCGTCGATGAGGCTTTCCGGCACAGCATCCAGCCGCCCGGCGGGGGCCATCAATTTCAGGAACTCGGCCTCTTCCTCGGCGGTGACGTTGGAGGTGCAGTACTGGATCATACCGGCCCCCACCGAAGCGGGCGTGTTGGGCATGATGCGGATGACGGGGCAGTCGCTGCCCGCCATCTCCTGAATGCGGGCGATGGACAGGCCCGCCGCCATGCTGCACAGCACGAAGCGGCTGGGCCGTTCGGCCAGCGTGAAGCGGAGCGGTGCCAGCAGCTCCTCCATCATCTGGGGTTTGACGGCTAAGAAGATGAGGTCGCAGCGGCCTGCCACCTCGTCGTTGATGGTGGTGTTGCAGCCCAGCTCAGCGGCCAGAGCCTCTGCCTTGGCGGCGGTGCGGTTGGCCAGCCAGACGTTCTGCGGGTCTGCCGCCTTGCAGACGGCCCGGGCGATAGCCCCGCCCATGTTGCCGCAGCCTAAGAAACCGATGGTATTCAGCATAAGAAAAACCTCTTTCCCAATCAAAAGAACAGGGGAGATGCCCCCCTCTGTGTCTCCATTGTAAGCAGGGCCGGGGGAGAAATCAAGAGGAAAGCCGGAAAATGTCAAAGCTTTTCGGAAAGCTCCTGATAGACGCGCTGCGGCGGAGCAGGCTTTTTTGCTGTCCAAATCTTAAGAAAACATAAAAAGTTCATGAAAAAGTCGAAAAAGGTGCTTGCACCTGCACGGGCAGATGAGGTATCATAATAGATAGAAGTTGGAAAACTCCGCACAGAACGGGGCAAACGCGAAAGGATGGGCATTCTCGTGGCACAGACGACAAAACGCGCGCTGGAAGCATCGCTCAAAAAGCTGCTGCTGAAAAAGCCATTGAACAAGATCACGATCAACGATATTACCGAGGACTGCGGTGTGAACCGCATGACCTTTTACTACCATTTCAAGGATATATACGACCTGGTGGACTGGATCCTGGTGGAGGATGCCGCCGAGGCGCTGGAGGGCCGCCAAAACTTTGAGACCTGGAGCGAGGCGCTTCTGGACGCCTTGCAGCGCATCCAGGACAACCGGGTGCTGGTGCTCAACGTCTACCGCTCGGTAAGCAGGGAACAGGTGGAGCAGTACCTCTATAAAATGCTTGACCCTCTGCTGCGGATGTTTGTAGAGCGTGAAAACATCCCGGTGCAGGAAGAGGACAAGCAGTTCATCATCGATTTTTACAAGTATGCGCTGGTGGGCATGGTGCTGGAGTGGGTCCGCCGGGATATGAAGACCGAGCCCACCCTGATGGCCGAGCGGCTCAACATCATGATGCACGGTGATCTGAAGCGGGCGCTGCTGCGCTTCAGCACCGACGGCAGAGCATCAAAAACCGACGACTGATAAAAATCTGAACAAGCAGAGCAGGATGATAGAAAAACTATCACCCTGCTTTTGTTGTTTATAGAACCTTTGTCGGAAAAATGTTAAAGTATTGTCAAAACAAAGGGCTGGCAAAGACCCACATAAGGAGGCAGACTTTTATGAGTATCGCGTTGGAGCCGTTGAGCCATAAGGTACAGCGTACCGCTGTCGGAACGATGGTGGATGTGGCACTGGCTCATGTCAGAAAAGACCGTCAGAAGGCGTTTGCCGAGATGGTGGACGTCGCCAAGCAGTTCTATGGCGACTCGTTCAGCGAGGAGACGTATGAGCACGCCCGCGCAGTACTGACCGATGCGGACAGCAAGTGGTCGAAGCTCATCAACTGTGTGCTCGACCAGACCGCGCCCAGCGTGGCACGCACCACGGCGCTCAACCTTGGCTATGAGGCGTTCTTCCGGGGGACAAAGACCATCCGCGAGAATCGCACAAAGTACCACTGCAACATTCCGTGGCTGATCCTGTTCGACCCCACTTCGGCTTGCAATATGCACTGCGTGGGATGCTGGGCGGGCGAGTACGGCCACAAAAACAACCTCAGCTTTGAGGATATGGACAAAATCATCACCGAGGGCAAGGAGCTGGGGGTCTATCTCTATATGCTCACCGGCGGCGAGCCTCTGGTGCGGAAGGCGGATATTCTCCGTCTGGCAAAAAAGCACAACGATGTGCAGTTTGCGATTTACACGAACTCTACCCTCATCGATGAGCCGTTCTGTGAAGAGGTCGTAAAACTGGGCAATATCGCCTTCATGCTCTCGATCGAGGGAACTCCCTCTACCAATGATGCCCGGCGGGGCGACGGCCACTATGCCGCTGTCATGAATGCGATGGACTTGCTCAAGGCCCACGGGATCCTTTTTGGCACCTCCATCTGCTATACCAGAGACAATCTCGAAGCCGTCACCAGCGACCACTTTATGCGGATGCTCTGCGACAAGGGCGCGCACTTCGGGTTCTACTTCCACTATATGCCGGTAGGCAACGAGGCCGCGCCAGAGCTGATGCCCACGCCTGCTCAGCGCAAGTACATGATCGAGCGCATCCGGTATCTCCGCTCAGAAAAAAGCGATATTCCGTTTTATCCGATGGACTTCCAGAACGATGGCGAGTTTGTGGGCGGATGCATCGCAGGCGGACGCAACTATTTTCATATCAATTCGGCGGGCGATGCAGAGCCGTGCGTCTTTATCCACTATTCCAACGCCAACATCCACGACAGCAGCATCCTCGATATTCTCCGCAGCCCGCTCTTCATGGCCTACCACAACGGCCAGCCCTTCAATAAAAATCATCTGCGTCCCTGCCCGATGCTGGAAAACCCCGAGCTTCTGCGCCAGATGGTGCATGACACCGGTGCTCACAGCACCGACTTGCAGTCGCCCGAGAGCGTAGACCACCTCTGCGACAAATGCGGTGCATATGCTGCCGACTGGCAGCCTGTAGCCGACGAGATCTGGTCGCACGTCACCCTCAGGGAGAGCCGGTACGAGAATTACAAGGACTGGGAACCGGCTCATTCCACTGCTCAAGCGAAATGACTTTATCGGTCTTTCAAACATAAAAATGCGCAGAAAAGCCCCCATCTTCACCGGCTGAGGCAGCCGGGAGGATGGGGGCTTTATCTTGTTATTTTATTCTTCGCCGGAATCAATGACGATTTCGGTTTCCGTTCCTTCATCTTCTACAGGCGCGGGAGCCGGGTCGCCGGGATCGCCGAACTCGTCGTGGTAGACGGTCATCTGGTCGAGCTGGCCGTTGCGGCGCAGGCCGTGGAAGACCAGCTTCTTGATGACGTCATAGATGACGGCGAACAGCGGCACGCCCACGATCATGCCCACGAAGCCCCACAGACCGCCGAACAGCAGAATGGAGAAGAGCACCCAGAAGCTCGAAAGGCCGGTGGTGTTGCCCAGGATCTTCGGGCCGATGACATTGCCGTCCAGCTGCTGGAGCACCAGAACGAAGAGCACGAACCAGATGGCCTTGATGGGGCTCTGGATGAGGATGAGCAGCGTTGCAGGCACGGCACCGATGAAGGGGCCGAAGAAGGGGATGACATTGGTGACGCCGATGATGACCGACACCAGCAGCGCGCTCGGGAACTTGAAGATGATGCAGGCAAAGTAGCAGAGCACGCCAATGATGGCGGAGTCCATGATCTTGCCGTTGATGAAGCCGCCGAACATCTTGTCTGCGTAGAGGACTTCCTCCTGGATGAGCTGCGCCCAGTGGGGCTTGACGACGCTGTAGAGGATCATCTTGGCCTGTTTGGTGAACTTTTTGCGGCTGGCCAGCAGGTAAACAGCGACGATAAGGCCGATGAGCAGGTTCTTGAACCAGGTCACCACATTCATGACGCCGACGCCCACACCGCTCAGGATGCCTTGTAAATTCTGTAGCGAGGGGAGCAGGGTGGTGCGCAGAGTGGTCAGATTGTCAGCAATGGCATCGTAGGCATCGTTGAAATAGCCCATCAGTGTCTCATTATCCAAGAAGACTTCCTGTGTGTTCACCCACCGCATGAACCGGGTGATGCTGGTCTGCGCGGTGTAGTAGAGGGAGGTGACGCTTGTGATGAGCTGCGGCACCACCATCATCACGAGGGCGTAGACCACCAGCACACCGAACAGCAGCGTCGCTGCAATGGCAAGCATATTGGCCATGCTGTGGAGCTTTTCGGGGAAGATGCGGTGCAGAAAGCCCTCAATGGTGTTGCACACCGGCTTGAGCAGATAGGCGATGACGGCACCATAGATGAAGGGCATCAGGATGCCGGTCACCTTGGAGACCGCGTCGCCGAACCCGTCGAAGCGGTAGATGAAGAAGAAGAACAGGATGCTTAGACTTATCGCACCAAAGCCCGCGAGCATTCCGTAGATATAGGGCTTGATGTGCGGTTTTTTGTCCATCATGTGTGACTCCATTCCTGCCGCAGACGGCAGGAGCCGGTACGGCGATGTTTAGATTTTGTTGCTGCGGCGCCAGATGTGCATCTTCTCGGCCTCTTTGATAAGCTCCTCGCGGAAGTCGGGGTGTGCCACATTGATGAGGGCTTCGGCCTTCTCCCAGGTGGTCAGACCCTTGAGGTTGACGCAGCCGTATTCGGTGCAGAGGTAATGCAGATTGGCGCGGGTATCGGTGATGATGCTGCCGTTTTCCAGCGTGGGACGGATGCGGCTCTCGAGCTGACCGGTCTTCTTATTAAAGAAGGTAGAGGACAGGCAGATGAAGCTCTTGCCGCCCTTGGAAAGGTATGCGCCCAGCACGAAGTCCAGCTGGCCGCCTGCACCGGAAATGTGCTTGACGCCGGCGCTCTCCGCATTCACCTGGCCGAACAGGTCGATGTCCACCGCATTGTTGATGGAGATGAAGTTGTCCAGCGCGGAGATGCTGCGGATGTCGTTGGTGTAATCGACGGGAGCAGACATACACTCGGGGTTGTTGTTGAGGTAGTCGTACATCTTCTGGGTGCCGGCACCGAAGGCGTAGACCTGACGGCCCTTGTCCAGCTGCTTGTGTGCGCCGGTGATCTTGCCGGCCTTGGCGATGTCCACGAAAGCGTCAACGTACATCTCGGTGTGGACGCCCAGGTCCTTCAAATCGCTCTGGGCGATGAGGCTGCCGATGGCGTTGGGCATACCGCCGATGCCCAGCTGCAGGCAGGCACCGTTGGGGATCTGCGGCACGACGAGGTTTGCGACCTTCAAATCGACCTCGGAAGCGGGGCCGGCAGCGGCCATCTGGCCGATGGGCGGATTGTCGCCCTCCACGATGCCGGTGACCTGGGAGATATGGACACAGTTTTCCATACCACCGAGGCAGCGGGGCATATTGGTGTTGACCTCCACGATGATCTTCCGGGCCTTCTCACAGACGGCACCCAGATGGGAAGCGCTGGGGCCGAAGTTGAAGTAGCCGTGCTCGTCCATCGGAGTCACCTGGAAGACGGCGATGTCCAGCGGGTCGGGACTCTCGCGGTAGTAGCGGGGCAGCTCCGAATAGCGGATGGGGGAGTAGAACGAGAAGCCCTGTGCGATGGCTTTGCGCTCGATGCCGCCCATGTGCCAGCTGTTCCAGGTCATGTGGGCAGCGGGGTCGTCGATCTGGAAGATCTCAGGCACCCACATCAGGATGCCGCCGCGGAAATTGACGTTCTCCAGTTCGGGCAGGCGCTTGGCAAGGGCGGCGTCCACGGCCACGGGGGTGTTGACGCACCAGCCGTAATCCACCCAGTCGCCGCTCTTGACCAGAGAAGCAGCCTGCTCGGCAGTCATCTTTTTCTGGGCATACATTTCCATGAAATCCATTATAAACCATCCTCTCCTTTAAGAACATAAAAGAATTGTAAATTTATTATTTGCAATTCTACGGGACAAAATCTTAGCCGGAAATTTACCGTTTCTTCCCAGTCCGGACACTGTCTTATCACACCCCGGCGGTATCCTTGGGGTCGGCAGGGCAGGAGCCTCCGGCAGCGGTACACCTGCACAGCTTAGTTATAACATTAACAAACATTATAATCAAGCCCTCTTCCGCGAAAAAATGTCTCGCAGGACAATTTGACTAAATTTCTTAGGTATTTGTGGCGATTGTTTGGTATAGCAAAAACAATTTTTTTCGAAAAAGTACTTGATAAAATTTTGACGATATGGTTTACTAAGGGTGTACCAAGATGATGCGCCCCAGTGCGACGTTGATTGACTAAAAATTAACGATATTGCGATGGCGATGCGGCCTGGTACTTGAAGCAGGAACTGAAAAGTGCTATCATGGCAACACCAAATGCGCTTTTCCAAAGCGCGCAAATAAAGGAGACCATATCGATGGCAACAGCAGTTTACCCCGGGTCCTTTGACCCGGTCACGAAAGGACATCTCGACATCATCAAGCGAGCTGCAAAGATAAACGACCAGCTCATTGTGGCAGTGCTCATCAACAGCGCAAAGAACCCTCTGTTTACCGTAGAAGAACGGGTGGCGCTGCTGCGGGAGTGCTGCAAGGACATCCCGAATGTGACGGTGGAGAGCTTCGACGGCCTGACCGTGGAGTTCGCCAAGAAGCGCCACGCTTCGGTGATGGTGCGGGGCCTGCGGGCGGTGACGGATTTCGAAAACGAGATACAGCTTGCCCAGACGAACCACGCACTGATGCCCGGTATCGAGACGATGTTCCTTGCCACCAGCATCAAGTGGAGCTACCTTTCTTCCACCATCGTCAAGGAGGCTGCCCGCTACGGCAGCAACATCTCCAAGTTCGTGACGCCCAACGTAGAGAATGCCATCCACGCCAAAGTGGAGCAGCTCCGGGCGGAAGGAAAGACGATCTGATACCTTTTATAATGCAGAAAGGCCCTCGGGCTTTTTGATAAATAGTTTTACGAAACCCCGAAACAGATAAATTCAGGAGGCTATTAACATGAAGAAAATTGTTATCGCATCTGCTTGCCGTACCGCTATTGGTAAGTTTGGCGGCACCCTGGCAAACGTCCCTGCTGCAGAGCTGGGCTCCATCGTTATCAAGGAGGCCCTGAACCGTGCTAACGTGAAACCCGAGCAGGTCGATCATGTTTACATGGGCTGCGTCATCCAGGCTGGTCTGGGCCAGAACGTCGCTCGTCAGGCTTCCCTGAAGGCTGGCCTGCCCGTCGAGACTCCTGCTGTCACCGTCAACGTGGTCTGCGGCTCCGGTCTGAACTGCGTCAACATGGCTGCTCAGATGATCGAGGCCGGCGATGCTGACATCGTGGTCGCAGGCGGCATGGAGAACATGGACATGGCTCCCTTCGCAATGATGAAGGGCCGCTACGGCTACCGCATGGGCGCTCCCATGGGCAAGA